>ENA-OYXZ01000697-OYXZ01000697.1-human-gut-metagenome-genome-assembly--contig:-NODE-697-length-14028-cov-9.045946_pt1 | contig 14028 bp, 17 predicted proteins | sample MGYA00243975_ERZ653432 | MGnify/ENA primary metagenome ERZ653432 (study PRJEB26926, sample SAMN06164954) | human gut metagenome | biome: ENVO:00009003; feature: ENVO:2100002; material: ENVO:00002003...
CCGCTCGTACCGATCCTCCACCAGACGCCGCAGCAGCTCATCCCGATCCATGGTCATGCCCACGCGGAGGGAGATCATCATCCGGGCAAAGTCGTCCGGCTCGCCCAGACCGTAGATGCAGCTCACCGAGGACACCACGATCACATCCCGCCGCTCCAGCAGCGCACAGGTGGCGCTGAGCCGCAGGCGGTCGATCTCCTCGTTGGTGGAGGCGTCCTTCTCAATGTAGGTATCCGTGTGGGGGATATACGCCTCCGGCTGGTAGTAGTCGTAGTAGGACACGAAATACTCCACGGCGTTGTGGGGGAAAAACTCCCGGAACTCCTCGCACAGCTGGGCGGCCAGCGTCTTGTTGTGAGCCAGCACCAGTGTGGGGCGGTTGACCTTCTCGATGACCTTGGCCATGGTGTAGGTCTTGCCGGAGCCGGTGACGCCCTTGAGCACCTGCTCCCGCAGGCCGTTTTCCAGCCCCTGCGCCAGCTTTTCGATGGCCTGCGGCTGGTCGCCGGCGGGGCTGTACTCCGAAACAACTTTGAAATCAGGCATAGCGCCCTCCCCTTATCTCTGCAAAAATCCGCTCTCCGCCATGGAGACGTAGTCGTCGTCCGCCACGATGATGTGGTCGGCCAGCCGGATACCCAGCGGCGCCAGCGCCTCCTGTATCCGATGGGTCACCAGCACGTCGGCGTCGGAGGGCAGCGCCACGCCGCTGGGGTGGTTGTGGGCCAGAATGATGGTGCTGGCCCCGGCGTACAGGGCGTTCTCCACCACCTGCCGCACATGGACGGCGGAGGCGGACACCGTCCCCTTGGCGATGCACCGGCAGGTCAGCAGCTTGCCCTTGCCGTCCAGGCACACCTGATACAAAAGCTCCCGTTTCTGCCCCGTCAGCAGCTCCATGAAGTAGGCGCCGGTGCGGTCCGGCGAGTTGAGGATCTTCTCCGGCAGGCTGGTGATCCGCGCACGCTGGCTGATATCCGCCATCAGATGCAGCAGCAGGGCGGCGTTTTTGCCCACGCCCTCCACCTGCTCCAGCTCTTCCGGCGACGCCTGCAAGACGCCCTGTAGTGAGCGAAACCGCTTCAGCAGGCGGTGGGCTGTCTCGTTGGTGTCCTGCCGCGGAATGGCGTAAAACAGCGCCAGCTCCAGCAGCTCATGGTCAGCCAGCGCGTCCGCGCCCACCAGACCGTAGCGTTCCTTTGCCCGCTGCCGATGCCCGTCGTGCAGTCCCATTGCGTCCACCTCCCGCCGCGCTTTTTTGAATAATATAGTATACCACGATATGCCGCCTGTCACAAGCGGTTTTTCCGCCGGATACCCCGCTCTTTCGCCTATATCCCGCCTGTTTTTCCGCCGGACAGGCGAAACGGCGCGGCCCCGCAGGGCCGCGCCGTCTTGTCTCGTATTCAAGCCTTGGGAAAGCTCCACCGGAAGGTGGCGGCGCAAATGCGTATCACCACCGTCACGCCGCAGCCCGCCAGCATCGCAAGCCCCATGCCCAGCGGCCACAGGGCGCGGCACACCGCCGCCCCCACCAGCGACGCGCAGGCGTATATGTGCTTGGTGAAGATGTAGGGTCTCTCCATGCAGCAGACATCCCGCAGCACGCCGCCGCCCACGCCGGTGACGGTACCCAGAAACAGCACCAGAAACCAGTTGGCGCCGTGTCCCGCCTGTATGGCGATGGCCGCGCCGTGGGCAGAAAAGATGCCCAGACCGATGGAGTCGGCTACCAGCAGCACCGCGTCCGCGTAGCGGTTATGCAGCTCCGTTTTTCGCCAACGCCAGATATAAAAGCAGAGCACCGAGACGGCGATGGCCACCAGCGCCTGTGTGGGATCCCGCAGCGCCGCCGGCGGCGTCTGCCCCAGCATCACGTCGCGCAGAATGCCGCCGCCCACCGCCGTGGTCATGCCCACCATGGCCACGCCGAACAGATCCATCCCCTTGCGGATGCCCAGCGCCGCGCCGGAGATGGCAAAGGCCACCGCGCCGATCAATTCAAAATATAGCTGAAACGTCTCCATATTACCCCTCCCGGTCTGCCTACTATACACTGTACGGCCCGTTTCGGCAAGAGGGTATTCTCTCCGCCGCTCCAGCGCGGCATAACCGCGCCCGCCTGCCGTTGCCATCTCTGCGCGAAAAAAGGCAGGGCTTCAGCCCTGCCTTTTTCCTTGGGAGATTTTGGGATTTGGGAGAGAAAAAAAAAGAATCGTAGAAAAATAGCATCTTGCATTGCATCGGGTGGGACGCGGCGGCATTCCCGCCCTTTGTGATTTTTACTATAACACGAAAACTTCCGCTTGTAAAATTGAAGTTATTGTCATAAAATATAAGCAAATATTTATATATTTTAGGAGGAACGCCATGACGAATCTGGACATCGAAACCTTCTGGGCGGTGGTGCAGCACGGCACCATGACGGCGGCGGCCGAGGCGCTGTACATCACCCAGCCCACCCTGTCCATGCGCGTCCGTGCGTTGGAGGAGCGGGTGGGCACGCCGCTTTTCGTCCGGAGCAAGGGGCAGCGCCGCATCCAGCTCACCGACGCCGGGCAGAAGTTCCTGACGCTGGCGCGCCGGTGGCAGCGCCTCCTGTCGGAGACGGATGCCCTGTCGGAGCTGGAGCAGCGGGTCTACCTCCGCATCGCCGCCACCTATACCACCAACCAGTACATCCTCCCGGCGGTGTACCAGCGGTTTCTGTCCCTGCACCTGCCGGTATCCCTGTGGATCCACACCCTGCGGGATGTGGACTCGGCGCAGGCACTTTTGAACCACGAGCTGGACTTCGCCCTCATCGACAGCAACACCGTTTTCAACAGCCAGCTGGAGGTGCGCCCCATCTTCCGGGAGCGGTTTTTGCTGCTCTCCTCGCCGGACAGCCGCTATCCGGCGGAGACGGATCCCGCCGCGCTGGATCCCGCCAACGAGATCCTGGTCACATGGGACCCGGACTTCATCCGCTGGCACGACAGCTCCTTCGGCCCCGGCGCCCGCCCCCTGCTGTACGCCGACACCCTGCAGGCCGCGGATTTCTTTCCCCGCACGGAGGATCTGTGGGTGGCCGCGCCGGCCATCGCCGCCGCCTCGCTGGGTCCCGAGCAGGCGCGGGTCTGCCGCTTCACCCAAGCGCCGCCGGATCGTATCAACTATCTGGTGACGCGGCGGGGCGAGGAGCTGCCGGAGCCGGCCCTCATTTTTCTGGACGCTCTGCGGGAGCATCTGCTGGGGCAGGACAATGTGCAGGTATATTTGTAAAAAAGGCGTAAAAGCGGGTTGACACGCCCCGTTTTTTGGCATAGGATAGGCGTGTACAATATAATCTGTCCGGTAGGTAAGGCTACCGCGAGGGATATGGGCTGCTGCCGCGAAATGGTGGAGACACCATAAGATGGTTTGAGCAGGTGCTATCGAAACCAAGGTAGCGTCTAACGCAGCTTCACCGCCCCGCGATGCTAAAGCTTGTTACGGTGCGCAGGTCACGCTTCCCGTGGCCGTCTTATGATACGCATGATACGCAGCAGGCGCTTATCGCCCGCTGCGTTTTACTTTTTCCGAAGGGAGGAACGAGGTCATGATCGACTATCAGGAGGAGCTGGATCGCTATTTAGAGCAGATCGAGACGCTGGCACATGACAAGGAGTATGCCAAGCTCCGGGACCTGTTCCTGCCCATGGAGCCCGCCGATATCGCCCTGCTGCTGGAGGAGTCCGGCCCTGAGCTGATGCCCCTGCTGTACCGTCTGCTGCCCAAGGAGACGGCGGCGGAGGTGTTCGTGGAGCTGGAGTCCGAAAGTCAGGAGATGCTCATCAACGGCTTTTCCAACACCGAGCTGAAGGAGGTGCTGGACGAGCTGTATCTGGACGACGCCGTGGACATCGTGGAGGAGATGCCCGCCAGCGTGGTCATCCGCATTCTGGATAAGGCCACGCCGGAGATGCGCAAGTCCATCAACGAGATCCTGAAATATCCGGAGGATTCCGCCGGCTCCATCATGAATATGGAGTTCCTGTCCCTGAAAAAGGACATGACGGTGGAGGACGCCTTCAAGCGTATCCGCCGCATCGGCGGCGAGCTGGAGACCATCAACATCCTGTACGTCACCGACCCCACCCGCCGTCTGCTGGGCGTGCTGTCCGTCCGCGACCTGCTGCTGGCCAACGAGGACGACATCATCGAGGACATCATGGACCCCGATGTGGTGTGGGCGCGCACCATGGACGACAAGGAGGACGTGGCGCAGGCCCTGAATAAATACAGCTTCCTGGCGCTGCCCATCGTGGACATGGAGAACCGTCTGGTGGGTATCGTCACCGTGGACGACGCCATGGACGTCATCGAGGAGGAGACCACGGAGGACTTCGAGAAGATGGCCGCCATGCTGCCCTCGGACAAGCCCTACCTCCGCACCGGCGTGCTTGCCACATGGAAGTCCCGCCTGCCGTGGCTGATGATCCTGATGCTGTCCGCCACGTTTACCGGCATGATCCTGAACCACTACGAAAGCGCGCTGGCCGCCTGTCTGGTGCTGAACGCCTATATCCCCATGCTGTCCGGTACCGGCGGTAACTCCGGCACCCAGGCCTCCGTCGCCGTGATCCGCGCCCTCAGTCTGGACGAGGTGGATTTCTCCGACGTGCTGAAGGTCCTGTGGAAGGAGCTGCGCGTCTCCCTTTTGTGCGGTCTATGTCTGGCAGGTGCCAACTTTGTCAAAATGCTGGTGATAGACCGCCTGCTGCTGGGCAATGCGGAGGTCACGCCCATGGTGTGCCTCGTGGTATGCATCACCATCCTGTTTGTAGTGATCTTCGCCAAGTGCGTGGGCTGCTCCCTGCCGCTGCTGGCGGAAAAGATAGGGCTGGACCCCGCCGTGATGGCAAGCCCCTTTATCTCCACCATCGTGGACGCCACCAGCCTGCTGATCTACTTCCGCTTCGCGTCGTGGCTGCTGGGCATTTGAAAAATTTGTGCGTTTGCGCGGCATAGCGCCGCTGTTTCCGGGCAAGATAGAGTCGGGTCGTTTGGCCTGACTCTATTTTTCTTTTACGGGAGGAAACGCCATGAATCGCGCTTGTACCAACGATGGGTGCAGCTGCACCCCCAACTCTTCCATCAAGTGTACCGTTACCAACTGCGCCCACCACTGCAAGGACGTGGATCACTGCGGCCTGAACGCCATTCAGGTGGGTACCCACGAGTCCAATCCCTCCATGGATCAGTGTACCGACTGCCAGAGCTACCAGAAGTGCCGGTAACACATCCCGCGTACTGACAGGCCGCCTCCGCTTTCCCGGAGTCCGTCTGTCCCTCCGTGTGCCGACCCACACGGAGTACATACCACGCAGGGAGGTGACACCGGATGTCCGCATCCGCAAAATACGCCGTGGCCGGTATACTGGCCGGCGCTGCCAACGGCTGCTTCGGCGGAGGCGGCGGCATGGTGCTGCTGCCCCTTCTCACCCGCTGGTGCCGTGTAGAGGAGAAGAAGGCCTTCGCCACCTGCGTGGCGGTGATCCTGCCCTTCTGCGTGGTATCCGCCGCCGTCTATCTGCTGCGCACGCCCTTTGATCTCACGCAGGCCCTGCCCTATCTGCTGGGTGGACTGGCAGGCGGCTTTGTGGGCGGCAGACTGTTTCCCCGGGTACCCGCCCCGTGGCTGCGGTATCTCTTCGCCGCCTTTCTGGTGTACGGCGGCGTCCGGTATCTCCTGTGACGGCGTGGCTCCTGCCGGTGCTGGCGGGCTTCTGCACCGGTATCCTGTCGGCATGGGGCGTGGGCGGCGGCACGCTGCTGTTGCTGCTGATGACGCTGTTCCTCGGCGTGGAGCAGGCCGATGCCATGGCCATCAACCTGCTGTACTTCCTGCCCACCGCCGCCATGGGACTGCTGTACCACCGGAAGAACGGCCTCTTGGAGCGCGCCGTCCTACGCACCGCCGCCCCGTGGGGTACGGCGGCAGCCGCCGCCGGTGCGCTGGCCGCCACCACCGTGGACGTGTCCCTGCTGCGCCGCCCCTTCGGCGTCTATTTGCTGCTGGCCGCTGCCAGCCTGCTGCTGCAAGCAAAAAAGGGAGGAAAGGCGTAAGCCTTTCCTCCCTTTTTGTTGTGTTAACCCTTGTTGGCGTACAGAGGAACCTCCACATCGAATACCTGCCCGTCCCGCAAAACGGTCAGTGTCATGGTGTCGTCCACCAGATGGGTGCGGCGCACCGCCATCAGGTCGTTGATCTGGTGCAGCGGCTGGCCGTCCGCCTTCAGCAGCACGTCGCCGGGCTGAATGCCCGCCTCCGCAGCGCCGTAGCCGTCCTCCACGGTGTAGACCACCACCTGCCCGCCGTTGTCCGGGCTGTTGGTCACCGTCACGCCCAGCGTGGGGATGCCCCGGAACCGACCGGTGGCGATGAGGTCGTTGACCACGAAGCACACGTCACTGCTGGGCAGGGCAAAGCCCAGTCCTTCCACCGTGGCCTCCTCCTCACTGCCGGTGCCGCTCATCTTCAGGGTATTGATCCCGATGACCTGCCCGTACTCGTTGATGAGGGGGCCGCCGGAGTTGCCGTTGTTCAGCGCCGCCGTGGTCTGGAGCAGCGTCATCACGCGCCCCTCCACCTGCACGTCCCGGTTGATGGCGGAGATGATGCCGTTGGTCAGCGTACCCCGCAGCTCCACGCCCAGCGGGTTGCCGATGGCATACGCCGTATCGCCCACCCGGCACTGTCCGCTGTCGCCGAATTCCGCCACCGGCAGAGCCTCGGCGTCCACCGCCTTCAGCACCGCCAGATCCTGATCCTCGTCGTAGCCCACCAGCCTCACATCATAGGTACGGCCGGTGTCCAGCGCGATCCAGCAGCTCTTGCCGCCGGAGATCACATGGGCATTGGTGATGATATAGCCGTCGGACGTCATGATGACGCCGGTGCCGATACTGGCCTTATCGCCCCTTTCCGCCACCACCAGCACGGTGGAGGGATTCACCTTTGCGTATACATCCTGAATGCTCAGCTTTTCGCCGGAGGGCGCTGTGCAGATCATGGACACACCCGCCTCCCCCTGCATCCGGGGGATGGTGGTCTTTTCCGTTCGGAAAATATCCACGATGCTGCTGGCATCGCCGCCCTCGCCGTCTGTGCTGCCGTCACCGCGGATGGACGGCGTGTCGCCGCCTGTCAGACTGCTGACAACTATCGCCGCCACGATGACCGCCAGCAGCACGCCTACGGCGATCAGGAATATCCACAGCCCCTTTTTCCCCGCTTTTTTCGGCGCGGCAGGCGGCTGCATGGGTGCAGCCCCCGCCGGCATGGGGCGAGGCTGTACATAGCAGTCCACCACCTCGCGGTCATTCGGGCGCACATACCAGCTGACGACCTCCTGCGGCTCCTCTATCCGTTTTTCTCTGTTTTCTTCCTGCATACGGTATATCCTCCGGCCTCAGCGGGCCATCTGCATGGTAAAGGTAAAGGCGGTCACGCCGTTTTCGCTGGTAACGGTGATCATCTCCTTGTGCTGGGCCAGAATGGTCTTGACCACATACAGCCCCAGCCCGTAGCCGTCCTTATCCTCACTGCGGGACTTGTCCGACTTATGGAACCGCTCGAACAGCAGCGGGATCTCCTCGGCGGGGATGGTCTGCCCCTGATTCCGCACGGTGACATACGCCTTCTCCCCGTTGACGGTCAGCCCCAGATACAGGGTGGACGACGGGGCGGCGAATTTGGCGGCGTTCTCCAGCAGGTTATACATCACCTGCGTGATAAGGTCGCGGTCGCCCTGCACCATCACGGAGTCCTCCGGGATCTCCGCGTCCACGTCCAGTCCACGGCTCATGATCTTCTGCTCCATGGACAGCAGGGCGATACGGGCGGATTCGCACAGGTCGAATTCCTCCTTCTTCATCTCCTGATTCTGGATCTGGGAGATGTCCAGCATCCGCCGGACAAGGCGGCTGAGCCGCCGGCTCTCGTCGGAGATGATCTGCAAGTACTGACGCTCCTTCTCCGGCGGGATGGTGCCGTCCAGAATGCCGTCTGTATAGCCTGCAATGGTGGTCATGGGTGTCTTCAGCTCATGGGACACGTTGGCGATGAAGTCACGCCGCTGCCGCTCCGTCTCCTGCAAGGAGTCCGCCATGGCGTTAAACGCCGTGGCAAGCTCGCCGATCTCACCGCTGCCGGTCTCCTGCATCCGCACGTCAAAATTGCCGTCGGCGTAGGCGCGGGTGGCCTGCACCATCTCCGCGATGGGGCGGATCTGCTTCGCGGAGGTGACGGAGCTGGCCACGAACGCCACCAACAGGATGATGGCGCTGAGCATGAAGAACAGGCCGATAAACGACCGCCACATCTCCATCAGCGACGAGCTGTCCATGACGGCCAGCACGAGCCCCAGCACCTTCCCGGTCTCATTGGTCATGGGGACGCTCACCGCGAACTTCTTCTGCTCGTAGACGCCCACGGTGCTGCGGCCCTCGTAGCCGCCGTCGGAGAGGGTCTTGTCCACGATCTCCTCCGGCACCCGGAGGGACATACCCACCAGTCCCGCGTCGGAGGTCAGCAGCACGTCGCCGGCCTTATTGCAGATGAGGAAGTCCACATCTGTCATCCGGGACGCCACGCCGGTCAGCGCCCGCAGCGCATCCTCCTGGGTGGTCTCCGTCTCGCCGCCGGCCACCAGATACGTCACCGAAAGCTGGGCGATCAGGTTGGCCCGATCCCGCATCTCGCCGCGCTTTTCGGACACGGTGTAGTTGTAGCTCAGGGCATAGAACGACACGCCCAGCAGCACCATGGTCAGCAGCACCATACCGGCGCTGAGCATGAACTGCCGCCAGTACAGGCTGCCCATGGCACGTTTCATCTTCTCCCGCATGGCGTTACTTTACTTCAAACTTATAGCCCACGCCCCACACGGTCTTCAGCTCCCACTGGTCGGAGACGTTCTCGATCTTCTCCCGCAGGCGCTTGATGTGGACGTCCACGGTGCGGCTGTCGCCGAAGTAGTCGAAGCCCCACACCTCGTCCAGCAGCTGGTTGCGGGTATAGACCCGGTTGGGGGTAGCCGCCAGATGGTACAAAAGCTCCAGCTCCTTGGGGGGCGTGTCCACCTTCTTGCCGTCCACCAGCAGCTCGTAGCTGTCCAGATTGATCTCCAGCTTGTCGAACACCAGCTTCTTCTTGGTGTCGTCGGGGATCTCGCTGCGGCGCAGCACCGCGTTGATGCGCGCCATCAGCTCCTTCATCTCAAAGGGCTTGACCAGATAGTCGTCGGCACCCATCTCCAGCCCGGTGATACGGTCGCCCACGTCGCTCTTGGCCGTCAGCATGATGATGGGGGTCTTGCCCTTCTCCCGGATGTGGGCGCACACCGCCCAGCCGTCCATCACGGGCAGCATGATATCCAGCAGCACCATGTCCGGCGCCTGCTTGTCATACTCCTCCACGGCCTTGCCGCCGTCGTAGGCCAGCCGCACCTCGAAGCCCTCTTTTTTCAGATACATACGGATCAGCTCCGATATGTTGCGGTCATCCTCCACCACCAAAATGTTCCGTGCCATGGCGTCTCCTCCTCACGGTATATTTTCACCTATATTATACCGGGCAGCCTTCATTTTTCCTGAACGTTTTGTAAACTTGCACGGCATAACTGATTCAGTTTACCACACTTTCCGCCGTTTGTACAGTCTCCGGCGCCGGCCCCACGGTCACATCCGCGTAGTACCATGTCAGGATCTCCTGCCACGTTTTCCCCTGCCGCGCCAGCTCGTTGGCGCCGTACTGGCTCATGCCCACGCCGTGGCCGTAGCCGGTAACGCGGAACGTTACCTTGTCCGCCGACGCGTCGATGGTGAAGCACGCCGAGCGCAGGGCGAAAATGCGCCGCAGCTCCACGCCCCGCAGGGCCGTGCCGCACACCTCCACCGTCCTGACCCGGCCGGAGTCGTCCCGCTCCACCGCGCCGAACCACCGGTCCGGCCCGCCGCTGAGTGTCAGCTCCGGGTGGGCCTTGGCCAGCAGGGACTTGGCCTCCGCCGCAGAAAACACCGCCGCGCTGTAATAGTTTGGCACCGTCTCCTCCCCCTCCGGGCTGTCCACGCTCCGCAGATAGGGGACCTCGCCGCTCCACACGTCACCCGCCCCCGCCGTTTTCCCGGCGGAGGAGGAGTGGAACACCGCCATGATGGGCTGGCCGTCATACAGTGCCACCTGCCCGTCCGTGGCCGCCACCGCCTCCTCGATACGGCGCTCCCAGCCGTCAAAGTCACCGCCCCACTTCTCCCGCGCCGCCTCCTCCGACAGCCACGCATTGCAGCAGGCCGGGTCGGTACACACATCCGCCTGGGGATGAGCCTCCTTCCGCCCTGCCGCCAGCTGGTAGTACACATAGGTGCGCTCCGCCGCCGCCTGCGCCTTCAGCGCCTCCTGCTCGAAGCTGGCGGGCATCTCGCCCCGCACCACCCCCTGCAAATACGCATCCAGCGCCATGTTCTCCACCGCATCGCCATTCTTCACCGCCAGCTGCACGCCGCTGTCCTTCTGTCCCTGTGGGGACTGCTCCTGCGCCGCGCCGTCAGGCACCGTCTCCTGCGCCGGGGTCTTTCCCGCCGCCAGATACGCGCCGCCGAACAGCAGCACCGTCAGCACCAGTGCCGCCGCCATAGATCGCCGCATACCATCACCTCCCGCAACAGTCTATGAACGGCCTGTCCGGCGTATGCAAAAAACGCGGCAGGTTGGCAGAACCCCGCCGCGTTCCCGCATCGTATCCTATTTTTCCCGCATCCTCGCAAAGAACGATGCCAGCAGGGCGCGGCTCTCCTCCGCACAGATGCCGCCCACCAGCTGGGGATGGTGGGGGAAATTCTCCATGAACAGATTCAGCACGCCGCCGCAGGCGCCCATGGCCGCGTCCCGCGCCCCGTAGAACACCCGGGCTATCCGGGCGTTGAGGATGGCCCCCGCGCACATGGGACACGGCTCCAGCGTCACATAGAGGTCGCAGTCCTCCAGCCGCCACGAGCCGAGGGCTGCGTTGGCCTGCGCCATGGCCTCCATCTCCGCGTGGGAGTACACGGCCTGCTTCTCCTCCCGCCGGTTCCGGCCCCGTCCGACGATCTGCCCCCGATGCACGATGACGCAGCCCACCGGCACCTCGCCGTGCGCCGCCGCCTCCCGCGCCAATGCCAGCGCCTGCTCCATATAGTCCTGATGCTCCATCTCTGTCCTTTCCGGGGGAACGGTGTCGCCCCTGACTAACGCCGGTCATATTTGTCCAAACTATCCGTACACTGTACATGACGGGAGGAATCACCATGGCCAAACGACCCACCATCGACCCCGCGCTCCGGGAATTGAAGCAGGAGCTTCTCCGCACCAATGATGCTCTGAAGGACGCCTACACCCGCTTTAACTGCGTGTGCGACTCTGAATTGATCGAAGCCAGCATCTACGAGATCAGCGCCCTGAAGTCCCGCTGCAACTACCTGCTGCGCCGGATCAAAGAGCTTAGCGGCGAGGCTGTCCCCTCCGCCGTACCCCGCGCCCAGCCGGTGCAGGCCGCCGCTGCCGCCGCCGTATCGGAGGAGCCGGACGTACCCTGCGTCGCCGCCGACGCCATGAAGGGAGGGCCTGTATGTCGCTCGTAGAAAAATGTGCGCTGGGTCTTGTGCTGCTGTTTCTGCTGGCAGCCTGCCTGCGTCTGCTGCGCCAGCCGTTGAAGCTGGCGCTGCGGGTACTTATCAACAGCGCGCTGGGCTTCTGCGCCCTGTGGCTGCTGAACATGACCACCGGCCTCACCGGTCTGTCGCTGGGTCTGAATCTGTTCAACGCCCTGACCATCGGCGTGCTGGGCGTGCCGGGTCTGGGGCTGCTGCTCCTATTGAAATGGGTGCTGGTGTAGCCCCGCCGGTCATCCGCCCACCGCATCCTCCGCATCGCCGCCCGTGGGTACAGGGGCGCGGTGCGGGGGATGCTTTCGTCCCGGCAGGAGAGCCGTCACCGCTCCTCCTTTGTCAGATCCCACCCGTACAGCGGGTAGCGCTGCACCGCGCCGAAGATCTTCTTTTTCAGATCTGGATACCGCTGCTCCAGCTCCACAAGCAGCTCCTTCACCTCCTGCCGGCGGCTGTGTCCGTCCATAGGACAGGTGTTCTGCACCACCGGCAGCCGGAGCCTCGCCGCCACCCGCCGGATGTCCTCCTCCTGACAGTACAGCAGCGGGCGGATCTGGGTGATGTCCGTCCGATCCAGATACGTCACCGGCTGGAAGCAGCCGATGCGTCCCTCGAACAGCAGGTTCATCAAAAGCGTCTCCACCGCGTCGTCGTAGTGGTGACCCAGCGCGATCTTGCGGATGCCCCGCTCCGTCAGCGCCGTGTGCAGGCTGCCCCGCCGCAGCTTGGCGCACAGAGAGCAGGGGTTTTTCTCCTGCCGCTCCTGAAACACGATGTCGTACACCGGCACGGCGATGCGGATGTACGGCACGTCCAGCGCCGCGCAGTAGTCGGCGATGGGCGCAAAGTCCATACCCGGCATCCCCGTCTCCAGTGTGATGGCCTGCACCTGAAAGGGCTTGGGGTAAAACGCCCGCAGCCGCGCCAGCGCCGTCAGCGTCAGCAGGCTGTCCTTGCCGCCGGATACGCCTACCGCCACCGTCTCCCCCGCCTCGATCATGTTGTAGTCCTCCACGCAGCGGCGGACAAGCCCCAATATATGCTGCATACGGTGTTCCTCCCCGTAAAAATGAATTTGCATTTTGAGAAAACGAGAGAAAACGGGAGATAATCAAAGGAAACATCAGATGTTATTGCCGTAAATGAAATTGATGTTGACAATCACGCCGCGCTATGCTATAAATATGCTTGCGCGTTCAGTGCGCTTTCTCTGTCCCGATTTTAGCAAGGGCACACGGAAATGTAAAGCATACATTATTATAAATTGGAGGAAGAAAACCATGTCCACTTTCATGGCAAACAAGGCCAACATCGAGCGCAAGTGGTACGTCGTTGACGCCGCCGGCAAGCCCCTGGGCAAGACCGCCGTCATCGTGGCCGACCTGCTGCGCGGTAAGGGCAAAGTCACCTATACCCCCCATGCCGACTGCGGCGATAACGTCATCGTCATCAACGCCGGCAAGGCCGTTCTGACCGGCAACAAGATGGAGCAGAAGTACTATCGTACCCACTCCGGCTGGGTAGGCGGTCTGAAGGAGACCAAGTACCGCATCCTGATGCAGGACAAGCCCGAGCTGGCCATGCGCGTGGCCGTCCGCGGCATGATGCCCCGCAACATCGTCACCAAGGACTCTCTGAAGCGTCTGCACATCTATGCCGGCGAGCAGCATGACCATGCCGCTCAGAAGCCCGAGCTGGTCAAGTAAGGAGGAAAAAGAGAATGTATCAGTCCAAGAACCCCTACAAGTACGGCACTGGCCGCCGCAAGTCCTCCGTGGCCCGCGTGCATCTGTTTGAGAACGGCACCGGCTCCATCACCATCAACGGCCGCGACATCGACGAGTACTTCGGTCTGGAGACTCTGAAGATGGTGGTCCGTCAGCCCCTGAACGCTACCAACACCCTGGGCAAGGTGGACATCGTTGCCACCGTCGAGGGCGGCGGTGTGTCCGGTCAGGCCGGCGCCCTGCGCCACGGCATCAGCCGCGCTCTGCTGCTGGTGAACCCCGAGTACCGCGCCATCCTGAAGAAGGCCGGCTTCCTGACCCGCGATCCTCGTATGAAGGAGCGCAAGAAGTACGGTCTGAAGGCCGCCCGCCGCGCACCTCAGTTCTCCAAGCGCTGAGTCTATACCGTTTACCTGCAAAATGCCGGAAACCGCCGTGGTTTCCGGCATTTTTTCTTTCTTATTGCCCAAAGCAGGTCACATTGACAATTCGACAAAGTGTGATATAATCAGTCCGTCTGAAAAAATATAAAGTTGTAGCACAGAGGTGTCTGCTCAAAAGCAGATGAAAAGGGAATCCGGTGCGAATCCGGAACGATGCAGTCACTGTGTACGGGAGCGGCCTGCAA
>ENA-OYXZ01000703-OYXZ01000703.1-human-gut-metagenome-genome-assembly--contig:-NODE-703-length-13999-cov-5.369836_pt1 | contig 13999 bp, 10 predicted proteins | sample MGYA00243975_ERZ653432 | MGnify/ENA primary metagenome ERZ653432 (study PRJEB26926, sample SAMN06164954) | human gut metagenome | biome: ENVO:00009003; feature: ENVO:2100002; material: ENVO:00002003...
CGTTTTAGAGACTAAAAGACACCAAAAGTTACGTCAAAGTACACAAAGGCACTTTCATAGAATTATCAGATAGTCACAAGATTTCACAAGAAAAACGGGATTTCAAAATTAGCGACGTTCTCATAACCGCTTGGTCCCGGGTTCAAGTCCTGGCTGGCCCATAACAAAAAAGAGCACCCATCGGGGTGCTCTTTTTTGTTGCCAGTCAGGACTTGAACAAGGCGGCGACGCGAAGCGACGCAAGTAAAGCCCCGGTGGGGCTTTACTTAGCCTGCGGGTCCCAGCGCATAGGAATGTCAAAAGGTGTCGGATGCCGTTCTGAGGGCCAGCCAGGACTTGAACCCAAAACTTATAAAGTTCTCATTGCGGAATCCCTGCTCCCATGATATGATTAAACCAGCTTGGAGGAGGATATCATGCAGAATACAAATAACGAACTCGTGTCCGTCATTGTTCCGGTATATAAAGTAGAACCCTATCTGGACCGATGTGTCGCCAGCATTCTGGCCCAGACATATCCGAACCTTGAGGTGATCCTGGTCGATGATGGTTCTCCCGATAACTGCCCTGCACTCTGTGATGCATGGGCACAGCGGGACGCACGCATCAGGGTCATCCATAAGAAAAACGGTGGCCTATCCGATGCCCGGAATGTGGGACTGGATGCGGCATCCGGTGCGTACATCTCCTTTGTTGACAGCGATGATTACATTGCAGAAAATTTCATCGAGACTCTTTATGATCTGCTCCATGAGTACCACACTGATATTTCTGCCGTCCATTGGAAACTCGTCTATGCTGACGCGCCGGAGGTCCCTGCTCCGCTTTCTTCCCGAAACGTTACGCTCTTTCAGGGTGCTGATGCCATCCGGGAGCTTTTTACGGAGGATACCTACGCATGTTATGCATGGAATAAATTATGCAAACGGGAACTGTTTGACACCATCCGGTTTCCGGTCGGTCGTGTTATGGAAGATCTTGGCATTGCACACAAGATCCTGTTCGACGCAGGGCAGATCGTGTACTCGGACGAACCCCTGTATTACTATTATCAGCGCGATGGCAGCACTCTCCATACAGACTGTATAAAGTTCTTTCAGGACAGGCTTGCGATGGTCACAGAGCGTTATCTGTTTCTTGAAAAGCTGTACCCCGACATGCTGGAAAACGATGCCTATTTTGTGGATATGGCCCTGAATGATTACCCGATCCTCTATCGTTCTGCCTTAGACCCTGAATCGGATCAGCTCATCCGTCATGCATACCAAAAGAGCCGTTCTATTTTGTCCTTCTACAATAAAATGCGCTTTGCCTTTTTCAGCCGGAGCAAAGCCCTGTACTACTTTATCGAACGCCGCAACCGCAACCTTGCCCGCTACGATAACTGCTGAATCTCCTGCTTTCCATTCCTTTTCTGCGTAATGATAATAAAACAAAGAAGGAGCGTTTCCACACGGGAACGCTCCTTCTTTGTTTACTATCATTTACACCATTTTGCAAACTCTTCGTCGGTGCACTTGACATAGTGGCTGCCGCTCACATGGTGATTGGTGCCCTTGTTGTAATCGATGCCGGAAGTGGCGTAGTCGTAGGTCTCAGCCACGCGGCGCTTCTCCACAACGGGGTTCGGCAGCGGGATGGCCGACAGCAGGCTGCGGGTGTAGGGGTGGATGGGATTCTCGAAGATCTCTTCGGTCGTACCCGTCTCCAGCAGGTGGCCCAGATGCAGCACGCCGATGCGGTCCGAGATGTACTTGACCATGGAAAGGTCATGCGCAATGAACAGGTAGGCCGTGCCGGTCTCCTGCTGGATATCCTTCATCAGGTTGACCACCTGCGCCTGAATGGACACGTCCAGCGCCGAGATGCACTCATCTGCGATGATGAGCTTGGGGTTCATGATGAGGGCGCGGGCAATGCCCACGCGCTGGCGCTGGCCGCCAGAGAACTGGTGGGGATAGCGCTCGGCATGTTCGGGCGCAAGGCCCACCTTGGCCAGAATTTTCTCCACCTTTTCGCGGCGCTCTTCGCGGGTCTTGTACATGTGGTGGATGTCCAGACCCTCGCCGATGATATCCTCCACCTTTTTGCGGGGGTTCAGGGACGCCATGGGGTCCTGAAAGATCATCTGCATCTGGGTGCGCAGCGTATCGTTCTGCACGCGGCTCAGCCTGCCGCTGATATCATGCCCATCAAAGGTGATTTTTCCGGCAGTGGGGTCATACAGGCGGATGACGCTGCGGCCGATGGTGGACTTGCCGGAACCGGACTCGCCCACCAGACCATAGGTCTCGCCGGGATAGATCTCAAAGCTGACATTGTCCACAGCCTTGACGGTATAGCTCTTGCTCACGCGGAAATACTGCTTCAGGCCCTCGACCTTCAGCAGCGGAGCAGCATTCTGTCCTGCCATTTATTCCGCCTCCTTGATTTTTTCTGCCTCGGCACGCATGCGGGCAATGCGCTGAGCAAGCTCAGGCGGCATGTCCACCTTGGGTGCGCGGGGGTCCAGCAGCCATGTAGCTGCATAGTGGGTGTCGCTGATCTTGAACATGGGCGGGTCCACTTCGTCGTCGATGTTCAGGGCAAAATGGTTGCGCGGCGCAAAGGCATCGCCCTGCTTCTCATGCAGCAGGTTCGGCGGCGAACCCGGAATGGTGTACAGACGGTCGTCTGCGGTGTCCAGATCGGGCATGGCGGAAAGCAGGCCCCATGTGTAGGGGTGGCGCGGCTCGTAGAAGATCTCATCGATGGTGCCGGTCTCCACGATCTTGCCTGCGTACATCACGTCCACATAATCGGCCACCTTTGCCACAACGCCCAGATCGTGGGTGATGTAAATGACCGAGATGCCGCGCTCACGCTGGATGCTGCGGATCAGCTCCAGGATCTTGGCCTGAATGGTCACATCCAGTGCCGTGGTGGGCTCGTCACAGATCAGCAGGTCGGGGTCGCAGGCCAGTGCAATGGCAATGACCACACGCTGGCGCATACCGCCGGACAGCTGGTGCGGGTAGCTCTTCATGCGCTTTTCGGCATCGGTGATGCCCACCTCTTCCAGCAGCTGCACAGCCTTTTTGTAGGCGGCATCCTTGGGCATCTTGTAGTGCCACAGCATGCCCTCCATGATCTGCTTGCCGATGGGCATGGTGGGGTCAAGGCTGGTCATGGGGTCCTGGAACACCATGGCGATGCGCTTGCCGTTGATGTGGCGGCGGATCCACTTTTTGTCCTTCTGCAGCAGGTCCACCGTCTCGGGGCTGCCGTCGGCGTGATGGTAGCTGAACTGGATGGAGCCGCTGTTCACAATGGCGTTCTGTGCCAGAATGCCCATGGCGGCTTTCATGGTAACGGACTTGCCGGAGCCGGATTCGCCCACCAGCGCCACTGTTTCGCCCTTGTACAGGTCGATGTTCACGCCGCGGATGGCGTGCACCGGGCCTGCGGTGGTCTTAAAGGTGATATCAAGGTCTCGCACCGACAAGACCTGTTCTTTTTTCTTTTCAGGCATGGGGTGTTCCTCCTTACATACTCTTCATCTTGGGGTCCAGAGCCTCGCGCAGGCCGTCGGCCACGAGGTTGAAGCTCATCATCAGCAGGCTCATGACCACCATCGGCGGGATGATCTGATAAGGATGGGTGGTGAAGCTGTTGTACAGCTCGCTGATCAGAGAACCCAGCGAGCACTGCGGCACCGGGATGCCCAGACCCACAAAGGACAGGAATGCCTCGGTGAAAATTGCGGTGGGGATGCTGAACATGACCTGCGTGATGATGGGTCCGATGATGTTGGGCAGCACTTCCTTGAAGATGATGAAGAAGCTGCCTGCGCCCAGCGTGCGGGAAGCCAGCACGAACTCCTGATCCTTCAGCTTGAGCATCTCAGCGCGGGCAATGCGGCTCATGCCCACCCACTCGGTCAGCATCAGGGCAAAGATAATGGTGATCATGCCGGGCTTGAGCACCAGCAGAAGCAGCGTGACGATCACCAGACGGGGGATGCCGTTGGCAACTTCCAGAAAACGCTGCATCATCATATCCACCTTGCCGCCAAAGTAGCCGGAGATCAGGCCGTAGCTCATGCCGATGACCATATCGATGATGGCGGCGGCAACCGCGATGATCAGGGACACGCGGGCACCCTCCCAGGTACGGGTCCAGATATCGCGGCCATAGGTGTCGCTGCCGAACCAGTAGTAGACATCCTCCTTGCCCTTTTCCACATAGGCATTCACTGTCTTGGAACCGGTGGTGGTGCTCATTTTCTCGTCACCGTTGAAGATGCCGAAGTTTTCCAGCATCTGCACGCGGGGCGCAAAGTTTTTCTGGCTCAGCTCCTGACCGGAGTAGGTATACTCGTTCATGCCGGGGCCAAATGCCGCCAGCAGCACGATAAAGACAACGAGGATCAGGCCGAGCACCGCGCTCTTTTTGCGGAAGAAGCGCACCCGCACATCCTTCCAGAAGCTCTGTGCGGCAAAGTTCGAGTCCATTGCGATCTCTGCGTCGTTATGCTTGAGCACAAAGTCCTTCTCGTTGAAGGTGTGCTCGGAATACATGGTATCCACTGCGCTGACGATGGCATCAGCCGTGGCTTCGCCGCCCAGGCGAATCGCTTTTTCTGCCATATCAGTCGTCCCCCTTTGCCAAGCGGATGCGCGGGTCGATGATGCCGTACAGCAGGTCAACGACCAGCATGATGCCAATGTACATGGCACTGTAGATGAAGCTCAGGCTGATGACCACATTGTAGTCGTTGGACTGGATGGCCGTCACCAGCAGGCTGCCCACGCCGGGAATGGCGAAGATCTTCTCCACCACCAGCGAGCCGGTCATCAGGTCCACGATCAGCGGGGCCAGCACGGTGATAATGGGGATCAGCGCGTTGCGCAGCGCGTGGCGGAAGATCAGCGCCGGGCCGGAAATGCCCTTGCTCTCGGCCAGCAGCATATAATCGGAGTCCAGAACTTCGATCATTTCACTGCGGGTAAAGCGGGCAATGGAAGCCATGGTGAACATGGACAGCGAGATGCTGGGCAGCACACTGGAGCCGAACACGTCCTTTGCGGAGAACAGCATGGGGAACCACTTGAGCTTGAAGCCAAAGGTATAGCTCAGGGCCAGTGCGATCACGTAAGACGGCACCGACACGCCGATGACCGAGATGATGGTGGCCAGAGTGTCGAAGATGGTGTCCCGCTTGAGGGCTGCAATGATGCCGAGCACAAGGCCCACGATGGCACCCAGTGTGACAGCCATGCCGCCCACACGGATGGAAATGGGCAGACGGGACTGGATCAGCTGGGAGATGGGCGTGTTCTTGGAGATATTGTAGCTTACGCCGAAGTCACCGCGCAGCATGTTGGTCACATAGCGGAAGAACTGCACATAGATGGGCTGATCCAGACCGTACTTTGCGTACAGGGATGCGCGCATTTCCGGCGTCAGCTTTTCATCGTTGAAGGGCGAACCGGGCATCAGCTGCATGAGGATGAACAACACCAGCAGGATGGCCAGCAGCGTAAACAACGAAGTGATGATACGCTTGAGCGTGTATTTTTTCACGTTGGGTAGACCCCCTTAAAGTTTCTTCTTCTCCCTGCTCAAGACAGGGCGGCTTTTTCTGCCGCGGTCATCCGTGCGCCGGACGCGGACAGTGCAAAAGCCAAAAAGTCGCACAGCGGCAATCACGCTGCCACTGTGCGGCATTTCAGTTCTCGATCAGGATCAGACGCTCTTCTTTGCGTCCTTGTAGACGCGGTTCAGAGCAACCGGGTGGAAGTCCACGCCGGTCACGGCAGAAGAGATCATCTCGGCGTTGCACTGACCATACAGCGGGAAGATGGCGGCCTGCTCCAGCACGATGGACTCAGCGTCATACATGGCTTCCCAGCGGCCCTCGGGATCGGTGCACAGATCGCCGGTGGTGCACTCTGCGATGATGGCATCGTAGTCAGCGTCGCTCCACAGACCGTAGTTGTTGGAGTTGCCGGTGACCCACATGCCCAGATAGGTCATGGGATCGGCGTAGTCGGGGCCCCAGCGGGTCAGGCCGATCTCAAAGTTACCGTCCTGCATATCCTGCACGCGCTGCTTCTTGGGCTCCACCTTCAGCTCCAGAGTGAAGCCGGGCAGAGTGGTCTGCAGCTGCTCCTGAACGACCTGAGCGACCTTCTGGGGAGCATCGTCGGCATCCACGACCATGGTGAAGGAGAAGGAATCCTTGCCCAGCTCAGCCTTGGCCTGCTCGTAGTACTCTGCAGCCTTGTCGGGATCGTATGCGCAGAACTCTGCAAACTTGGTCTGGTCGGCGCTGAAATCGCTGCCGTCCGGGCCGGTGGCGAACTGTGCGGGCACTGCGGTGTAGGCGGGAGAAGAGCCGTCCTTCAGCACGTCATTGGTGATGGAATCACGATCCAGTGCAAAGGTGATGGCACGGCGCAGGTTCAGGTTTGCCAGCTCCGGCACAGCGTCCATGTTGGGGCTGATGTACCACAGGTAGCCGGCGCCCACGCTGGTGAACTCGGGGTCGTCCTTGACCTGCTCCACCTGCTCGCCGTTCAGCAGGGTGATATCCAGATCGCCGTTCTGATAGCTCATCAGAGCCTGCTGGCTGTCCTTGATGACCTGATAGTTCAGGCCGTCCAGAGCAATGCGGTCAGCATCGTAGTAGTCGGCGTTCTTCACCAGCTCAAAAGCGGTGGCGGCCGGCTCATAGCTGGTCAGCACGAATGCACCGTTGGACAGCACGGTGTCTGCGCTGGTGCCGTAGGTATCGCCGCAGCTCTCAAAGAACTTCTGGTTCATGGGGTAGAAGGTGGGGAAGTACATCAGGCTCAGGAAGTAGCTGACCGGAACGTTCAGCTCCACCTTCAGGGTCTTGTCGTCCACTGCGGTGACGCCCAGATCGGTGACGGGCTTGTCGCCTGCAATGATCTCGGCGGCGTTGACCACCTGACCGATATCGCTCAGCATGTAGGCATACTCGGATGCGTTTGCGGGGTCAACAGCACGCTGCCAGCCAAACACGAAGTCTGCTGCGGTAACGGCATCGCCATTGGACCACTTTGCATCCTTCAGGTGGAAGGTGTAGGTCTTGCCGTCCTCGCTCAGCTCATAGCTCTCTGCCAGAGCCTCCACGGCTGCACCGTTCGCATCCATCTGCATCAGGCCGTCGGTGTAGTTGGCGATGACCTCAAAGGAGGTGCCGTCGGTAGCCAGCTGGGGGTCCAGAGACTGGACTTCGGTCTCCAGCATGACGTTCAGCACACCGCCCTCAGCAGAGGCGGCTGCACCAGAAGCAGCGGTGGAGCCGGAAGCAGCGGTGCTGGAAGAGCCGCCGCAGGCAGTCAGAGCCAGTGCAGCAGCCGATACGCCTGCAGCAGCCAGGAAGCTGCGGCGAGAAATACGACGATCGAATTTCATATTTTTTCCCTCTCTCTTGCCTCAATGCTTTATTAAAGTAAAGCATTGAATGGTGAAAAATGCACAAAGGTTTTTTGCTCCTCCTCTGGAGCACTGCACACCTTTGTGCGATATCCGCATTATACGCTGTTCCGCCTGAAAAGGAAAGGCTTCCGGCTGTTTTTCTGTGCTTTGACCAATGGTCAGCAAAAATTTTGTTTTTGTTTTTGTGCAGTTTTGAAGATATACTGTAGTTGCTCGAAATACAGTTTCGTGAAAACATGAGTTTTTTGTGTTTTTCGGGGAAACAGATGAAGAGATTTCACCTGCGTATTTTCATTTTTTGTGCATAAGTCGTACTTTCAGCCTGTTTTTTGTGCACATACCAGACACAAAAAATCCCTGCTGAAAACGCACCGTTCTCAGCAGGGAAACACCGTTTTTTCGGTTTTTAGGCAAACATAGCCACTACGTAAGTCTCGCCGCCGTATTCAATGAACACCGCGCCCATCCGTGTGCAGCCTGCCGCATAGCTGCGCAGTGCGCTGCCCGCCTCGCTCAGCGGCGGAGCATATAAGTAGCCGGTAAAGCCCCATTCGTTGTTCATTGCAAGGCCGATCACCACGTCTCTGGGCAGGAACAGAAAGCTGGTGGAATGATCGATAAAATCGTACACATCCTTGTCCAGCATGGCACCGGAGCCGGTGGTCATGGGCACCTTGCGTGTCAGCAGGCCGGACTGGGTGGTCAGCTGGGTGGAGTCCTCCACCAGCCAGTCTGCCAGACGGCTGGCTGCATCTTCCAGATCGGTATTATAGGTCAGGCTGGGGTCTACCTCTTTCATCAGGGCCTTGGCCTGTTCTGTATCCTTCTGCACCGTGCCGTCCATCAGTGCACTGCATCCGGCCAGCACCGCCAGCGCCAGTGCACCCGCCAGCAGGCAAGCCAGCCATTTTCTTGCATGTTTCATATAGTGGTTCTCCCCTTTCGGTCTGTTTTTCTCCATGATACCTTTTTTGCCGCCGGATTACAAGCAGAAAAAAGCTGCTGTGCATCTGCACGGCAGCTTTTTGGGCAAAACTTTATTTTGCGTACTCCACAGCGCGGCTCTCGCGGATCACATTGACCTTGATCTGGCCGGGGTAATCCAGCGTGTCCTCGATCTTCTTGGCAATGGAGCGGGCCAGAAGGATCACCTGATCGTCGCTGATGACATCGGGCTTGACCATGATGCGCACTTCGCGGCCTGCCTGCACGGCAAAGGCCTGCTCCACGCCCTCAAAGCTGGAAGAGATCTCCTCCAGATTTTCCAGACGCTTGACGTAGCTTTCCACGTTCTCGCGGCGGGCACCCGGGCGTGCAGCGCTGATGGCGTCGGCAGCCTGAATGATGAAGGCCAGTGGAGTCTTAGGCTCCACGTCGCCGTGGTGAGCCTCGATGGCATGGATGATCTGGGTGTTTTCCTTGTACTTGCGGCAGATATCCACACCGATCTGCACATGGCTGCCCTCGATCTCATGATCCAGTGCCTTGCCGATATCATGCAGCAGACCGGCACGGCGTGCCATGGTCACGTTCACACCCATTTCGCCTGCCAGCAGGCCGGCCACCCATGCCACCTCCATGCTGTGGGTCAGGGCGTTCTGGCCAAAGCTGGTGCGGTACTTCAGGCGGCCGATGAGCTTGATGAGGTCGGGGTGCAGGCCATGGATGCCCAGCTCCATGACAGCGCGCTCGCCCTCCCGCTTCATCTGCAGCTCGAGGTCGTGGCGGCACTTCTCCACCGTCTCCTCAATGCGGGCGGGGTGGATGCGGCCATCACCGATCAGGCGCTCCAGCGTCATGCGGGCAACCTCGCGGCGGGTCTGGTCAAAGGAGGACAGGGTGATGGCCTCCGGGGTATCGTCGATGATCAGATCCACGCCGGTAGCCGTTTCCAGCGCACGGATGTTGCGGCCCTCGCGGCCGATGATGCGGCCCTTCATTTCATCGCTGGGCAGCGGCACCACGCTGACGGTGGTCTCGCTGCAGTGGTCGGCAGCGCAGCGGCTGACGGCCTGACCGATCAGATTGCGTGCGATGTTGTCGCAGTTTTCCTTCAGGTCGGTCTCATAGGCGGCAACGCGCACGGCCTTTTCGTGGGTCAGCTCCTCGTCCACCTTGTGCAGCAGCACCTCGCGGGCATCCTCCTGACTCAGACCTGCCAGCGTCTCCAGACGCTCCATCTCCTTGGCGCGCAGGGCCTCGATCTCGGCCAGACGCTCCTCGGCCTCAGAGGCGCGCTTTTTCAGCTCCTCTTCCTTCTTTTCCAGTACCTCGGTCTTGCGGTCGAGGGCGGTTTCCTTCTGGTCGATGCGGTTCTCCTGACGGCTGATCTCCGCACGGCGCTGCTTGATCTCCTTATCGGCTTCTGCCTTCTGGGCATCCACCTCGGCCTTCAGCTTGAAGGCCTCGTCCTTTGCTTCCAGAACCGCTTCCTTGCGTTTCTGTTCTGCGGTCTTGATCGCTTCGTTCACCAGACGGGTGGCCTCGGCTTCCGCGCTGCCGATCTGGGCTTCGGCGGTCTTTTTACGGTTGTTGTAACCAATAAAATAGCCTGCACCGATGCCCGCAGCAAGCGCGACGATCAAGATCACGATCCAGATGATCGTGGACATCGCATTTCACTCTCCTTTGTTAAAATTCAAAATTCTGAATCATAAGCAGGAGACGCTGTAGGGCAGGTGTAGGCTGCAAACATTTTTATAAGCGAGCTTTCAATGCAAAAAGTGGCAACAAAACCACACGCACGGCCAATGCCGCACGGACAGGCTGCAAGCTTTTCTATCTACGGTTCTATCTTATATAAAAACAGGCAGGCTCTGCCTGTAAGGGACACGGGTCACGGGAACGACCTGCACACAGCGTCTTTTATTCCATACTACTAATTATAGTACGAAACAATTGCCCGCTTGTCAAGAGGAAAACCCTGCCCCGCAGAACATTTTGTGCAGAAAACAGGGACAGTATCCGCACCGGATGCCGTCCCCGTTCCCGTTTATTCCAGATACATCCTGCGCAGGCGCATCAGGCGCGCAGGGGTCAGGCCGTATTCGGCTTCCAGATAGTTCTCGGCGCTGCCGTATTTTGCGCGGATGGTGCGCAGCACAAAGGGTGCGGCTGCCGGGTCCACGCCCGCCTTGCGGTAATAGCGCATCCGGCAGGCCGGGTTTGCCGCGATCTCTTCGGCGTGCTCCGCCAGCACTGCGTCGATCTCAGCCTTGCGGCAGAGGTTCGTGCGCTCATAGTCCGCACAGATCGTCTCATCCGAAGCGCCCAGTGCCAGCAGAATGAGCATGGCCGCCACGCCGGTGCGGTCCTTGCCGGCCGAGCAGTGGAACAGGATGGGGGTCTCGCCTGCTTCCAGCGCACGGAACAGCTCCTTGAACGCCTTGTTGCCAAACAGCATCCGCTCGTACATAGCCTGCACGAAGGTGCTGCCGTCGGCGCTTTCTTCATAGCCCTTCATCAGGGCGGCGATATCATCCGGCGCAAAGGAGATCTCGTGGCCGTCCTCGGCGCACAGGCCGCAGATCTGCACCAGACGTGCACCGTCCGGTACGTAGTCCGGTTCTTTCTGCACTTCCCCGCTGCTGCGCAGATCAAGGATCAGGCGCAGGCCCAGCGCGTCCAGCTTCGCGCGGTCGGCCTCACCGGTGAGCTTGCAGGTAGGGATGCCGCGCCAGATCTGGCCCCACTTGATATGCTTGCCCTCGTCGGCTTCGTAACCGCCCAGCTCCCGGAAGTTGGTGCCGCCGGCAAAATCCAGCTGGGTGCCGGGCACCGGGTGGGCCGGTGCAGCCTTTGCCGCAGCGCTGGACAGCACCGGGAAATTGTAGAACGGCTTTGCGGGCCGTCCGCGGCGGGGCGGCAGGCTGGCCGAACCGCCCAGCACCTCCATCAGGTAGCTGCGCAGCAGGTCGATGTAGGCGGAGGAATGATCCCGCCGCTGCACCAGTGAGACGCACAGCGGGGGCAGATCTTCCAGCAGCACATCCCGCACACGGTCCAGTTCCCGTCTGGCCCCCGGTTCATAGCGGGTCAGACAGGTGCAAAGCTGCTCCTGCACAAGATAATAGGCCTGATAAAAGCTGGGGCCGATCTCCGCATTCGGCGCAAAGCCCAACCGGGCGCAGGCCGACCACAGCGGGCTGAACAGATCCTGCCGCAAGCTGGGCAGCAGCACCCGCTGACCGCGCAGCTCTGCCAGCGGGATGCTCTCCTTATCCCAGAACGCGTGCCCCCGGGGCACCAGCAGGCAGGCAGGGTCTGCCCGCAGGGTGGTGCGGGCCAGTACCGGCGCAGCACAGCCCAGATCGATGACCAGACCCGCGTCCAGCTCCCCCTGCTCCACATCGTCCGCCACCGCATCGTTGTCCATCATGCGGAAGCGCATCTCCACATGGGGATACTGCTGGCGGAACTTGTCCAGCTGGGTCTCCAATCCAGGCAGGTAGTCCGGCACCAGCGACACGCTGATGCCGATGCGCACCGGCTGCGCCGACTGGATCTCGGCCCGCAGGGATGCCTGCATCTGCTGGAACTGCTCCACTACCGGCGCGGCATGGCGCTGCAGGCTCATGCCGCGGTCGGTAAGGGTGAGCTTGTGGTGGGCGCTGAGGAACAGCGGCCCGCACAGCTCGGCTTCCAGCGCAGAGATGCTCTGCCGCAGTGCCTGCCGTGACAAAAACAGCCGCTGTGCCGCGCGGCTGTAATTCATTTCATCGCACAATACCAGAAAGTAGTGCAGCTGGCGGATATCCATGGTTTCCTCCCTGAGAAAAGTGTCATATATAAAAGAATACCGCCTTTTTGCGCGATTGTAAAGCCGTTGGCAGCAAAAAACTGCCGCACAGCATTGCACCGTGCGGCAGTCAGAGCGCGGAACGATCAGATCAGGCTCAGAGCTTCCTCGTCGCCCACCAGCGTGAAGTCCGGATGCATCTGCAGGATGCTTGCGGGCACCTCCGGAGTGACGGGGCCGAAGAATGCCTTCTTGACGATCTCGGCCTTGCCCTTGCCGTTTGCCACCATGAGCACCTTGCGTGCCTGCATGATAGTCTTGATGCCCATGGTATAAGCCTGCTTGGGCACCAGATCCACATTGCCGTCAAAGAAGCGCTTGTTTGCCTCAATGGTCTCGGCGGTCAGGTTCACACAGTGGGTCTCCAGCTCAAAGGCTTCGCCCGGCTCGTTGAAGCCGATGTGGCCGTCGTGGCCGATGCCCAGCAGCTGCAGGTCGATGCCGCCCACAGCGTGGATGATCTGGTTGTACTTTGCGCAGGCATCCTCTGCATCGGGGTTGGTGCCGTCCGGCAGGTTGATCTTTGCAGGGTCGATGTTCACCTTGTCGAACAGGTTGCGGTGCATGAAGCTCCAGTAGCTTTCCGGGTGCTCCTTGGGCAGGCCGCGGTACTCGTCCAGATTGACGGTGGTCACCTCAGAAAAATCGATGTCGCCCTTGTTGTACCAGTCCACCAGCTGTGCATACGCGCCCACAGGGGTGCCGCCGGTCGCCAGACCCAGCACGCAGTTGGGCTTCATAATGACCTGTGCCGAAATGATATTGGCTGCCTTGCGGGACATATCCGCATAATCTTTTGCACGAATGATCTTCATTACAAACGACCTCACTTATCATTTTTTTTGCCGCTCTGCACGGGCTGCGCAGAGCACTTCTGCGTTTAGTTTATCACATTTCGCAGACAAGCGCCAGTCATCCCGGCCATCTTTTCGGTGTGTTTGCACAAAAAGATGCAAAGCCCCGCCGTTTGGGCCGGCATTTCCGGTCACGAACGCGCAAAAACGCCGCCGGGCGTTTCCACACCGGCGGCGCTGCATGTTGAAAGATCAGTTCCCGCTGCACAGGCCGCAGGCGGCACAGGCGGCGGGGGTGGCGGCACAGCCGCCAAGGGCGGTCTCGCGCAGCTCGGCGGGCAGGCGCTTGCCCACGGCGTACATGGCATCCAGCATCTGGTCGAAGGGGATCAGCTGGCGGATGCCGCTCAGGGACAGTTCTGCTGCAATGAGGGCGTTGGCCACACCGGCAGCGTTGCGGTTCTGGCAGGGGTACTCCACCAGCCCGCCTACGGGGTCGCACACAAGGCCCAGCATGTTCATGAGCACAGTGGAAGCTGCATCCAGGCACTGCTGCGGCGTGCCGCCCATAAGCTCCACGGCAGCGGACGCGGCCATAGCGGATGCAACGCCCACCTCTGCCTGGCAGCCGCCCACGGCTCCGGCCACGGTTGCATTGCGCATGGCCAGATAGCCCACGGCTCCGGCGTTAAACAATGCATCCACAATGCGCTGGTCAGAGATCCGGTAGCACTCCTGCAGGGCCAGCATCATACCTGGCACCACACCGGCAGAACCTGCAGTAGGCGCGGCCACGATCAGGCCCATGGAAGCGTTTACTTCCAGCACTGCCATGGCATAGGTAATGGCTTTTTCCAGCACGTCGCCGCAGATGCTCTTCTTTTTTGCATCGTGTGCTTCCAGCTTCTTCGCCTCCCCGCCGATGAGCCCGCCCATGGATTTGGTGGGCTTTTTCAGC
>ENA-OYXZ01000711-OYXZ01000711.1-human-gut-metagenome-genome-assembly--contig:-NODE-711-length-13899-cov-6.447486_pt1 | contig 13899 bp, 12 predicted proteins | sample MGYA00243975_ERZ653432 | MGnify/ENA primary metagenome ERZ653432 (study PRJEB26926, sample SAMN06164954) | human gut metagenome | biome: ENVO:00009003; feature: ENVO:2100002; material: ENVO:00002003...
CAGGTTCAGCTTTCAATTTTTTCAAAATTGTGTCAAGTATTATTGACAAAATCACGGTGCTTAGAAAAATAACCCTCTATATTACAACCGAGAATTTTTGAAAAATCACCATAAAAATCGAGAAAGTTTACACTTTCTTAATATGAGTTCTCCCTATTGCACAAGTCTCCACTTAGATTTCTATGAATATTGCGAATGGGTGGTTGCTTTTTCGGGGACGGTGTGTTATAATAATTCTATTGAGGGTAGGCACTCGTCTTGCCCTACAAATCATAAGCTGTTGAGGAGATGGAATAAAATGAAAAAGCAATTGAAATTTAGGAAAAGAGTTTTTGTCCTGATTGCTTTTGTAGTAATTCTTATTTTTATAGTTTATTCATCATTAATTTTCAGAACAGCAAATCCACAAAATTCATTTCGTATATGGAAGAACGTTGTTATAAACAGTAATAGTATCTATGAAATAAAAGAAGGTCATTACAATGGTGGATGTATGGATGATTCCAACATAGGATATGTTTTTTCGAGTTATGATAATTCAACCGCAGATGCAATGGATAAAATAGGTTTTCATGACATTGGTCATAAGTATTCAAATGGAAATAAAACTCAAACCGAATACTGCACTTCTGAATTTGGAGAACACGCAATAATCAAATCAACATATCCATATTTGGGTGGCTATGTTCTAAAATACGAAGTTATAGGTGAGGCATAAACAACTCATTTTCAAGTATACAAGTTATTATTCTTCTAAGCTGTGGAGCGTTCTGCTCCGCAGTTTTTTATTTTCTATGCGCAATGCAAAAATGAAAAACTCCAGCGCAACAGAAAGTTTGAGCGCAATACGAATGGACGGAAACGGCGCAACTATGCTATAATATTATTATCGGGTATAAGCCTGAAATTTGGAAAGAACGGTGGTGATGATATGCCTAAGACAAAGCCCACATACGCTGAAAGTCTTGCAAGGATTTCAAGTGCTGATGATGCTATCAAGCAGGCTCTCGCCAAAAAGCGACAGCTTATCGAGCAGAGCAAGGTCATTGCTTACGATGAGATTGCCCAACTTTACGATGCTGAGGGACAGGAGCTTATTGATGCGGTCACGCAGGAGCATACTCTAATCGGCAAGCTGACCGCAAGCGGTATGACCTATGAGCAGATCGCAGAGCTGGCTGACGGCAGTCCTAACAATGGCGTAGGCGAACAGCTTACGTTTGAAAGTGAAAAACGTAATCCCTAAAGGCAGTTGCACCGAGGATAGACTGATCCGGTGTGATGTACTTCCAGTCGTAAGGCACATCAAGGCATTTCTCTATTACTGCATAAACATCTATCGTTTTGGGCTTCTCCAGTAATGTGCTGTCAAATTTTCTGAGCGTTTCAATTGCCTTTGCTTCGAGCTGATTAGGCGATAAATCATAGTAAATCAATCGTTGCTGTCTCCTTTGCTCTCCTTTTCGAGCATCTCTATTACCTTCTGCCATTCCTTTTCCTCTGCACCGCTGTCTCTGGCAAGGCGCAGAGCAACACGAACCTTGTCATTCTCCATAATATAATCTGAGAGATCGGAAGATACAGTGTTTTCTCGCTCTCTTGCGGCGAGGTCAAACATTTTATCCCTATCCTCTGCACTGAGCTTCAAAGCCTCAGCAAGCTGATACAGCTTTTCTTTTGCAGGCGGATAACGATGACCCTTTTCAATATCGCTCATAAATGCAGGAGCAATGTCAAGCATTGCTGCGAGTCCTCGTAATGTAATACCGAGGCTTTTTCGCCTTTCCTCTATGAATTTTCCGAATATTCCTTCCATTGCATTTACCTCCTCCATAGATCTCAGCAAGCACCCTTGTTCGCTGTTCGCTAAAATCTAACACTATTATAGCACGTCTCTTTTGTTTTGTCAAGCCCTTTTTTAATTTTTTTCGCACAAGGTATTCCATTCTGTCGGATTCTGTGCTATAATAAAATACGTATAAGCATTTGCAGAACAGGAGTGCAAACTATGGATAATGGAAATTTCGGGCAGCTCGTTTCTTTTGTATTCGGTATAGCGAACGACTGCCTTGTTGATGTATATGATGTGGGAGATTATCGTAAGATCATTCTCCCGATGATGGTTATAAGACGATTTGATGCAGTTCTTGAACCTACAAAGCAAGAAGTGCTGAACATGAAGAAGCAGCTTGATGCTGCCAGTGTCACCGAGCAGGACGATGCTTTGTGTGCAGTCGCTAAGGAAGCATTCTGCAACAGTTCTCCCTATACCCTCAGCGACCTCAGATCACGCACCAATCAACAGCAGCTCAAAAGCGATTTCATTCTTTATCTTGACGGTTTTTCAAAGAATGTGCAGGATATTATCAAGAAATTTGAGTTCCGCAATCAGATAGATAAGCTGTCAGATCACGATATTCTCGGTCTGCTGATAACAAAATTCACAGACCAGTCCGTGAACCTTTCAAGCCGTCCGGTTGTCAATGCCGCAGGGATAACGCTTCCCGCACTCGACAATCATACTATGGGTACGGTTTTTGAAGAAGTTATCCGTAAGTTCAATGAAGAAACCAACGTGACCGATGCAGGGCGGCATTTCACTCCCCGTGATATAGTTGAGCTTATAACCGATCTTGCGTTTGTGCCGATAAAAGACAAGATCCAGAGTACCACATACAGCATATACGACGGAGCTTGCGGCACCGGAGGTATGCTAACGGTTGCCGAGCAGAGAATCAGCGAGATCGCTGCCGAACATGATAAGAAAGTCTCTATTCATCTGTTTGGTCAGGAGAACGCTGATGAGACTTATGCTATCGCTCGTTCGGATATGCTTGTTAAGGGCGAGGGCGCACAGGCTGACCATATCTTCTTCGGCTCAACTATTTCTAATGACGGTTTTTCGGGCAGGACATTTGATTTCTGCCTTTCAAATCCGCCTTTTGGTACACCGTGGAAAACAGACCTTAAAGCATGGGGCGATATTAAGAAAGAGGAAATTACCGACAGCCGTTTCATAGTTGAATACGGCGGCAAGACGCTTTCCCTTGTTCCGGATATCGGTGATCCGCAGATGCTTTTCCTTGCAAACAATATCAGCAAGATGAAAACGGACACCCCCCTCGGTACTCGCATCGTAGAAGTACATAATGGTTCCTCGTTGTTTACGGGCAAAGCGGGACAGGGTGCAACTAATCTCCGCCAGTTTATTATCGAACAGGATCTGCTCGAAGCTATCGTGGCTATTCCCGAAAAAATGTTCTATAATACAGGTATCGGCACATATCTCTGGGTGCTGACAAACAAGAAAGAAGAACGCCGCAAGGGTAAGATTCAGCTCATTAACGCTACTTCTTTCAAGTCTCCGCTGAGAAAGAACCTCGGTGAAAAGAACTGCGAGGTAACGGAAAAGATTCGGGAGCAGATACTTGAACTCTATATGGCTTTTGATAAGGCTGACAGCCGTTACAGCAAGGTTTTTGATAACAGCGAATTCGGCTATTGGGAAGTAACGGTATATACGCCGAGAATGGAGGACGGCAAGCCTGTTGTCGATAAGAAGGGCAAGCCGATCAAGCCTGACAGCGATAAAGAACAAGTGCCTTTCAGCTATGAGGGCGGTATCGAAGCCTTTATCGAGAATGAGGTAAAGCCGTATTCACCACTCAGCTTTATCAAGCCGGGAACGGAAAAGGTCGGCTATGAGCTTTCATTCACGAAATACTTCTATCAGCCTGTACAGCTTCGCAGCCTTGATGAAATAACTGCCGACATTCGTGCAGTTGAGCAGGAAACAGACGGCTTGCTTGATGATATTCTCGGAGGGGCGTTATGAAAAAGTATGGTGAGTATACTTCAACAGATGTAACATGGCTTTATGAAATTCCTGCCCATTGGAAATTATATCGTGCCAAGCGTGTTTTCAGCAATCCGAAAGAAAAGAATGAAGGCAATAAAGAAAATAATGTTCTTTCACTCACTTTAAAAGGGGTAATAAACAATGATATTGATAATCCAATTGGATTATCGCCTTCTGACTATTCGACATATCAAATTTTTGAAGCAAATGACCTTGTATTCAAGTTGATTGACCTCGAAAATATATCTACAAGTCGTGTAGGACTTGTTCATGAACGTGGTATAATGAGTTCTGCATACATTCGTTTTCAAGCCCGTGAAGATGTCAATATACGATATTTCTATCTGTATTATTATTCAATGTGGCTCAGAAATATTTTTAATGGGTTAGGTGCAGGGGTGAGACAAACACTATCAGCATCAGATTTATTGGATATAAAAATCCCCGTCCCCTCACGCTCCGAGCAAGACCAGATCGTCCGCTATCTTGATTATAAGACCGCAAAGATAGATAAGCTCATCAGCGGTTATAAACGACAGATTGAGCTGTTGGAGGAGAAAAAACTGACCTTTATCAATGATTCGATAACTGGCAAAAACTGCGAATGTGAATATGTCGAATCCGGTGTTAATTGGATTGGGAAAGTCCCTATGCATTGGAATATTGATAAGGTAAAACAGCATTTCAAAATATTGAAGCGTATCGCAGGCAAAGAAGGATATGAGGTTATATCTATAACCCAACAAGGACTAAAAATCAAAGATATATCTACAAACGAAGGATAAATGGCTGCGAGCTATGCCAACTATCAGTTCATTTATCCTGGCGAATATGCAATGAATCACATGGACTTGCTGACAGGATATATGGGGCTGTCCGATGTGTTTGGTGTTACAAGTCCTGATTATCGTGTATTTGCCTTAACAGATACAGAGAATTGTGACCCGAATTATTATTTATACGTATTTCAGTTAGGATATAAGCGTAAGATTTTTTACGGATTAGGCAAAGGTGCAGCTAATAAAGGCAGATGGAGAATGCCTGCGATAAATTTCAAGAACTACGATATTCCTGTGCCGCCGATAGAAGAACAGAAAAAGATAGTTGATATAATTCGTGAATACGAAGAAAAAATTGATTTTGCTATCCAAAAGGTTAATGAACAAATAGCACTTTTGCAAGAATACCGCACACGACTTATATCAGATGTAGTAACAGGACAGATTGATGTCCGTGATGAGGTAATACCCGAAATGAGGTGATAGATCATGGCAGTCAACATCAAGGAAAACGGCTTTGAAACGCTGATCGTGGACTGGCTGACACAGCATAATGATTACGAACAGGGAGAGAATGCCGACTATAACCGTGAGGTCGCTGTTGATGAAACAAGGCTTTTTCGTTTCTTGCAGGATACGCAGGCAGATAAGCTGGAGGAACTGCATATACTCGATACCCCACTCGAAAAGCAGAGGTTCTTTCAGCAGCTCACCAAGAAGCTGAGGGGTGACGGTGTAATAAAACTGCTTCGCAACGGCATGAAATACAAACACAAAACACTGGACCTCTTTTTCGTGCGTCCTTCCGCTGATAACCCTAATTCGGCAGAGTTGTATAAAAAGAATATATTCAGCGTGACAAGACAGCTTCAGTATTCCCGTACCGATACACGGCTTGCACTTGACCTCTGCATTTTCCTGAACGGGCTGCCGATCATCACTATGGAGCTCAAAAATCAGTTCACAAAGCAGAATGTATATGATGCAGTCGAGCAGTACAAGAAAGACCGCAGTACGGCAGAGCCGCTGTTCAGCCCGAAACGCTGTATCGTGCATTTTGCCGTAGATGATAACGAAGTCAGAATGTGTACCTGGCTCAAAGGAAAAAGCTCATGGTTTCTGCCGTTCAACAAGGGATATAAGGACGGTGCAGGAAATCCGCCCAATCCTGATGGCATCAAGACAGACTATCTCTGGAAAGATATTCTTACAAAGGACGAGCTGTCAAATATCATTGAGAACTATGTTCAGCTTACTTCCGAGAAGAATGAAGATACAGGCGAAACCGAGGAAAAGCAGATATTTCCGAGGTATCATCAGTTACAGCTTGTCAAATCGCTTCTGTCCGATGCCAAGCGTGAGGGCGTAGGCGGACGGTATCTTGTTCAGCACAGTGCAGGCTCAGGAAAGTCCAATTCCATAGCGTGGCTCGCACATCAGCTTGTCGGACTGAAAGCAGATAATGGTAAAGAGATATTCGATACGGTTATCGTTGTCACTGACAGAATCAACCTCGATAAGCAGATAAAAAATACCATAAAGCAGTTCACACAGGTATCCTCTACCGTTGGCTGGGCAAAAAGTGCCGGAGAGCTGAAAGATTTGCTTGATAACGGCGTAAAGATCATCATTACCATTGTCCACAAATTCCAGTTCATCCTTGAAGACATAAGCGATGTTTATAAAAACAATAACTTTGCGATCCTCATAGACGAAGCACATTCCAGTCAGAACGGCAGCCTTTCTGCCAAGATGAATATTGTTCTTTCCGGCAACGTTTCCGAGGACGAAGATGAGCTTGAAGATAAAATAAACGATCTTATCGAGGGGCGTAAAATGGTGAAAAATGCAAGCTATTTTGCATTCACCGCTACACCGAAGAATAAAACGCTTGAAATGTTCGGCAAGAAGGAACGCCTGCCTGACGGTACAACAGAACCACGTCCGCATTATGTTTATACGATGAAACAAGCAATCGAGGAAGGCTTTATTGTCGATGTTCTTCGTTACTATACCCCTGTCAGAAGCTATTACAAACTTGCCAAGACAGTTGAGGGAGATCCTCAGTTTGATAAGAAAAAGGCACAGGGATTACTTCGCTTCTATGTCGAGTCCGACAGCTATGCCATAGCTGAGAAAGCTGCTATCATGGTTGAGCATTTCCACAGTGAGGTCATAGCAAAAGGAAAAGTCGGCGGTAAGGCAAGAGCTATGGTAGTAGCTAACGGCATACCGAGGGCTGTTGAGTATTATAAAGCTATAAGCAGATTACTTACCGAGAGAAAAAGCCCATTCAAAGCAATTATAGCATTTTCGGGAACTGCCAATTATAATGGAAAGCAGATGACCGAAGCCGACATAAACGGTTTTCCAAGCTCGAAAATCGAAAAGACCTTTAAGCACGATCCGTACAGAATACTCATTGTAGCAAATAAGTTCCAGACAGGTTTTGATGAACCTCTGCTGCACACCATGTACGTTGATAAAGGCTTATCGGATATCAAAGCTGTTCAGACACTTTCACGTCTGAACAGAAGCCACCCCGATAAGAAAGACACATTCGTTCTTGATTTTGTAAACGATGCAGGAGTAATCAAAGAAGCGTTTGACCGCTATTACAAGACTACTATTCTTTCGGGCGAAACAGACCCGAATAAGCTCAATGACCTTATTGATACAATGGAATCAATACAGGTATATACGCAAAACGATATTGATGAAGTAGTTGATCGTTTCCTGAATGGTAATGACAGAACCGTCATTGCTCCAATCATTGATAAGTGCGTAGAGATTTATAAAGAGTTGATCGTCGAGGAACAAATAGAATTCAAGAGCAGTGCAAAGGCATATGTCAGAACGTATAATTTTTTTGCAGCCATTCTTCCGTATGGTAGTGTTGATTGGGAAAAGCTATCAATATTCCTGAATCTGCTTGTCCCGAAGCTGCCTTCTCCTGAAGGTGATGATTATACTGACGGTTTGCTTGAAGATGTTGACCTTGAAAGCTACCGTGTAGAAGCACAGGAAACAATGCGGATACAGCTTGACAATGAGAACGGCGAGGTCAATCCTGTTCCCGTCAGCACAGATGTTGCTATTGCTGTTCCCGAGCTTGACTCGCTGACAAATATCCTGAAAGAGTTTCATGATATATTCGGAGATATTGACTGGACTGATGAGGATAAGGTCAAAAAGCAAATAGCCGATCTCCCTGGCATTGTAAGTCAAAATGAAACATATCAAAATGCTATGCGTTTTTCAGATAAAGAAAATGCAAGAGAGGAAAGCGATAAGGCAACATTTCAGGCGATTCTGTCAACGATGAGCAGCGGTATCGAACTTTACAAGCAAATACAAGCTAATGAATCGTTGAGAAAATGGGTATATAATATGGTCTTTAACGAGACCTATGATCCCAACATCGGGAATGCCCCAAGACCATAAGTTAAAATAATAGTATATTGATTAAGTGAATACAGATATTTGCACTCACAGAACAAGACTATGTTCTGTGGGTGCTTTTTTTATGTCATAATTCTTCTTAATTATTTTTTTCACGTTTTCCGTGCAAGTCCTGTGCAAGTGCCGTGCAAGCACAAGTTCTCCAAAAAGATATATAATGGTTTCAGGTTCAGGAGATAGCGACAATATCTCAGAGCCGACTACAACATTTATATACGGAGGGTATCAAATGAAAAGATACAACAACTTCCTGATCGTGGGCATCGACCACGGTTACGGGAACATCAAGACCGCCAATACGGTCACACCCACAGGCATCACAAAGCTGGATGCCGCACCGACCTTCGCCAAGAACACGCTCTACTATGACGGCAGCTACTATCTTATAGGTGAGGGTCACAAGGAGTATCTGCCCGATAAGTGGCAGGACAATGACAACTACCTGTTCACGCTTATGGGCATCGCCCGTGAGCTTAACCGTGAGGGCATCACTTCCACAGACGTACACCTTGCAGTCGGACTGCCGCTGACCTGGGTAAACCGTCAGCGTGAAGACTTCCGCAAGTATATGCTCCAGAAGGAGAGTGTGGACTTCAAGTATGAGGACAAGCTATACTCTGTCCGCATCATCGGGTGCAGTGTATTTCCGCAGGGCTATGCCGCTGTTGTTCCGTATCTGAAAGACATGATCGGGCTGAATATGCTTGCCGACATCGGCAACGGCACAGTCAACATCATGAAGATCAACAACCGCAAGCCGATCACCACGCAAAGCTACACCGAGAAAATGGGCGTGAACCAGTGTGTCAAGGCTGCATCCAATGCCATGATGAACAAGCTAAGCGTGACCGTTGACGAGACGATTATCCAGAGTATGATCCGCTACGGCAAGGCTGACATCGACAGCGGGTATGCGGAGGTTCTCAGGCAGGCGATTTCAGAGTATGCTGACGGCATTTTCTCTCTGCTCCGCAAGTATGAGTATGACCCGAAGCTGATGCGGCTCTACATCACGGGCGGCGGCGGTAAGCTCATTGAGAACTTCGGTACATACGAGCATGACCGTGTGACGATCATCGGAGATATATGTGCATCGGCTAAGGGCTACGAGGAATTTGCTATTGCACAGCTCAGGAAGGAGGGCAAGTGATATGGTGAAGATGACCTGTTTTCGCTTCAACCTTGACAATCCCGAACACGCTAAGGCGTGGGAATATCTGCACAGCATTGATAAAGATAAGGTGAAGTCGGGCAACACCGCCGTTGTCAGGGCGGTCAATGACTACTTTGACCGTATGCAGAAGCTCTCCGATGACCCGTACTTCGAGACACGTCAGCGTGAGGAACGCTTTGTCGAGCAGATCGTAACAGAAGTTGGCAAGGCATTTATCGCTGAAATGCCGAAGTTCCTTGCAAGTCTGATGCTCGATCTCAGTGCAGGTTATCCTATGCCGAAACAGCAGGCTGCTGTTTTCTCAGTGACAGAAAGTAATAATAACACCGAGAACAGCGATAATGTGGACTATTCTGCCATCGACTTTGGTTTTATCGGTGGTTGATTTACTAATACACACAAACATATATCGGGGAATATTGTTTCGGAAGTGAAATGATATATGATGAAAAAACGAGGTGCATATCGCAAAATTGCCTGATAGCATTTTATGCGTAAAAAGAAATCCTGCAAATATCATGAAGAATTTGCAGGATTGAGCGCCTAACGCTCAGGAGAGCGAGGCTTAAATTCGATACGGAGATCGAAAGTCTTGTAGGAACAAGACGAGTTTCCGGCTCGGATTTGCGCCGGGCAGGTAGGACCGATGTAGTGACACATCGGCTACCTGCTCAGAGACGTTCCCCCTCCGAGACCTTCCCCTAAGAGCCGCACAGCGGCAGAAAGGAGCAACTATGCCAAATCGCAAACGCTATCACTCTATCAGTCTGAAACTGACAGATGAGGAGCTTCAGCTCTGGAACAGCAAGCATGAAGCGAGCGGTCTGAGCAAGACCGACTATCTGATGCAGGCAATCCGCAACAGTGAGGTGCGTATTTACTCCATCGAGGAGAGCATCAACCCTCTTATCCATGAGATCAGGAAGATAGGCACAAACCTCAATCAGCTTGCCTACTTCTCCAACATCGGACAAGACGATAAGGTAAAGGCTGAGATCGGAGCTATCCGCCGTACTAATGATAAGATCATGGCACAGCTTGCCGACTTCATCAGCAACCCGAAGTTCAGTATCAAGGGAAGTAAATAATGTTCGGGAACGTCAATGTCGATTATCAGCCCTGCAAAACAGCCGTTCAGCTTCAAAAGGCAGCAGACTATGTGCTGGGCAGACTGCCTGAGCAGATACGGGACGGAGTGGTAAAGACTGCCCCCAACCTCTATTGGGGCATTAACTGCGATCGTGATAACTATGCCCGTGATGTTCTCATGACAAGGAACCTGTTCGGTAAACGTCCGAACGGCAAGAATAATCTTGCTTTTAAGATGTCAATATCTTTCTCTCCCGATGATAACGACAAGCTCACCTACGATGAAGTGTTTCGCATCGCAAAAGAGTTCGCTGATAAATATTTTCAGGGATATGAGGTGCTATTTGCTGTTCATACAGATAAACCGCACAAGCACGTTCACTTCCTGATAGGCAACTGTCATATCGAAACAGGCAGAGCGTACCGCCGCAACCAGCGTGACCTTTATGATATGTGTGAGTTTTTTGGAGAGCAATGCATGAAGCGAGGGCTTACCAATTCCGTTCGGAAAGATTATTTCAATGAAAATCCCGACCGTGACAAGGAAACCCTTGCCGAAAAGCAGATGAAATCCAAAGGCAAGGAAACATTCAAATATGAACTTCGGGAGGTTATCAGAATCGAGTGCGCCGACCCGAACAACAAGACTTTAGAAGATGTGGTGAATGCCCTCATGAAGCATTATCATGTTGAGTGCCGTGTTAAGGGCAACACCATATCCTACCGTCACCCGAATTTTACCGACAAGAACGGTAAACTTGTCTCGGTCAGAGGCAGTAAGCTGGGTGATAAATACACAGTGAAAGGAATCAACTATGAGCTTACCAAGATTTGGCGAGGACATGAAGAACGAGACCTCGCAGAAGTTACCACAAGAGCCGAAAGGCAAACCGCAGACAGAACCCAAGAAAGAGGAGTGGGCATTCTTCTCACGGGAAAAACTTCACAGAGAGGTGGAAAGATTGAAACAGAAAAACAGCAGTCCCCATTCATCACGGGAAGTGCAGGAGGAATACGAGCCGGAGAAAATTCCGACAGCAACACCGACACTTCCGCAGGGAATAGACAACATCAGAGCGAGGGTACATCAACTGTTAGATCAATCGGGGGCGAACGCTCAGAACGCCAAAGTGGACGAGAGAGTTCTTCTGATGGCATCGGCAGTTCTGGAGATGTGCGATCTTTTGAAGATTTATTCCGAGAGTATGAACAGCGAAATGGAACGCCTGAACGCAAACGCAAGCCACAACCTGAACCTGCAAGAGATGTACGCAAAAACCGTAGAAAACGTAACGAACCTGGCGGTAGGTAACATCTATTACAACCTTAAAAAGCAGGAAAAGGAAGCTATCAACGACCTTATGCAGTACGTTGAAGCCAACAGCGATCAGATGGAGAAAGACATCACTTCCTGCACTGAAAATGTGAAGACCGCAACCGAAGCAGCGGAAAAGGCTTCAAGGAAGATTGCTAGGTCGGTGGAGCGTTTCCGCAAGGTAAAGACTTTCAGGGATTTGCTGTACTATGCTTCTCCTGTCCTTGTGGCAGTAGACATCATTCTCCGAGTAGTTGCTTTAGTGGCTCATAGTCAGTAAGGTTGATATGAGCAGTTTCGATGTAGCTTTGAAGCTCCGCAGCTCTTGTCTGCACGAAGTCGGAATCCCTGCCGTAGAGGTCAATGAAAATGCGGAATGCACTCACAAGCTCATCACCTGCTGAGGTATCGTTCAGGCAGAGGTGATACAGACCGAGGGAATAAATGCAATCCGCATAGACCTCTGTATCCTGCAATTCCAATTCACGCAATGAGCTTACGGCGGCGGATACTTGCTTTATAGCTTCATCGGTATAACCGAGAGAGAACAGCAGATCGGCATAATTGATGATTGCACGGTACTTATCAAAGTAAAAAGTGCCGTCATCATCGAGCCGATCAAGCAGAGCCATTCCTGTCTGCATAGCTTTCAGAGCTTCTTCTTTTCGGTCAGCAAGATTCAAATAGTAGCCGTAAGTATTCAGAGCGTTCGCCTGCAACAAAGTGTTATCACAGGCTTTCACACATTCCAAGGCTTTCAACTGATATTCAAGTGCATTATCCAAATGCCTTTTTATCATTTCATATGCTGCGGCATCGGAAAGATACAACGTTTTTAATTCGGGAGACTCTCTGTGATTGTTTTGCTCGAATGCGATTATTGCATCATTCAGACTGCTTTCTCCCATATGCTCCGTAAACTTAAAACAATCATGGACAAAACGGAGCTGAAAATCGGTATCGCTAAAATCCATACTCCAAAAAACAGCAGCGACCATCTGCAAGATCGTTCTTTCGCCAGCCTTAATTGTATTTTCCTCATTCAGGCACAGTGCACGGACTGTCTCAATAAAATCGGAACAGGTCTCATTATTGGTTTCCAGTTCCGAACGGATAACCTCCGCAACAACAGACTGAATATTGACCCTGCCTTTATAGTTCTCATAGAGCAGACCAACATCTATCAGGTCTTCAACTATCACCATATTTTTCAGGTTCATGATCTTAGCAAGGAAGTCTTTTCTGAACCCGAAAACCGGAGCAAATACCATGACCCTTAAAACTTGTTTGTGGCATTCAGGAAGCCCCAGCAAATTGAACAGCTCTCTGATATGATCGAAATAAGTTTTCTTTTTGGGGTGCTTATCCTTTTTTGCAGACAGCTTTTCGGCAAAATCTTTGATCTTGAAAGACCTGAGATTCTTATACAGTGTTTTCGGAGAGAATGCACCCTTAGTAAATGCCTTTGCACACAGCTCGACACAGAATGTATGCATATCGAAAACGCCGTATATCTGCAATAAGTATTTCCATTCCTCTTCCTTGTACTGATAGAAATATTTTGTAAGTGTTTTTACATCATCGGCATGACGGAATGCTCGCAGTTCATATGTTACATAGTCCTCAAAACGCATATGCGATGTGAAGATCACCTTGCATTTCAGGTCGCATACATCATCGAAGCATTCATCTTCATCGGGAGTAACATTGAAGTTGTCGATGATCAGCAATGCCTTTTCTCCGATAGAGGACAGCAATTCAAGATTACGCTGATAACGGGTATTCAGGTCTGATTCCGTAGCCAGAGCATCATGAACAACATTTGCAATAATATCTTTCAGGCTGCCGCCGTAAAAGTAGTACCCAAAATACTGATACTCTTTTCGGTGATCTTTGGCGTAGGCACGGACAAGCTCGCTCTTACCAATGCCTGCAACGCCCGTTATGATAACGGTAGAATTATCAGATACAACAGCATGAAGTTCGTCCAGTTCTTTAGAACGTCCGCAGAAATGCTTGCAGGGCGGGACATATTCGTTATTTTTAAAAATCACATCATCAACTGCTATGAGATCATCGTAAAAGTATTTGGCTGCAACAATGCCCTCGTCTTTGTAATAAAGACGAGTGACAGCGATATAGATTGATTCATAAATAAGATCAATCTGATTTTGTCAATAATACTTGACACAATTTTGAAAAAATTGAAAGCTGAACCTGA
>ENA-OYXZ01000719-OYXZ01000719.1-human-gut-metagenome-genome-assembly--contig:-NODE-719-length-13804-cov-12.409266_pt1 | contig 13804 bp, 16 predicted proteins | sample MGYA00243975_ERZ653432 | MGnify/ENA primary metagenome ERZ653432 (study PRJEB26926, sample SAMN06164954) | human gut metagenome | biome: ENVO:00009003; feature: ENVO:2100002; material: ENVO:00002003...
TAAATGCAGAGATTTATCAAACAGACCAGCAGTTCCTCTGGTCGCCTAATTAGAAGTTGTGGAGGTAAAATATAGATGAATCAAGGTATCTTATGATGCACTGACCGCTCATGTTGCAATCGTATTCGCCAGATATATGTTACTGGCAATGGAACAACGACAGAATGAAGACCAGCGAACTCTTGGAGAACTATTCTTTTTTCTCGTCGATGAAATGGCAGATATTACTTTCTGCAAATCGCTCGGCATCCTGATGGATGCCTTAATGGCGAGCCTTCAGGAAATCTTGAAGCTGAGTGACGAACAACTTGCTGCGTTCACTGCTGACTTCGAAGCCAGACTGCCGGAATATCTGCGTAAAGCACTCCATCCAGTAGCTACAGCGGCATAAACTACTATTTTGTTAGCTGAAATATTGAATTTTCAAGGTGCGAACCCCATTTTCGGTATGGGAAGTCTTAGTAAATAATTAGAACACATAGACACAACTATTTTTATATATAGATATAAAAGTGACAGTTGCGTTTTAGCGTGTCGCTTTTTTTGTTGTCTTTGTGTTTATCAAGATGAAAGGATCTATATATGAAATTAAATAAAAACTGGAAAATTTCTGCTGTATTATTTTTATTAAGCCAAAACACATCTCTCTTTGGCTCATCAATTGTTGGCTATGCTGTAATTTGGCATATAACCCTTGAAACATCATCAGGTTTCTGGATGATGTTGGCAACTATATTTAGTAATCTACCCCAAATAATAATCTCTTTGTGGGGTGGTGCCTTAGCTGACAGGTTTAACCGTAAATATATGATTATGTTGGCAGATGGTTTTATAGCATTAGCCACGTTGGGTTTGGCAATATCGTATTGGACTGGTTTTCAAGATAAAATCTTGTTGTTGATTGTTTTGGCAATCCGTTCGACTGGGGCAGGTATTCAATCTCCGGCGGTTAATGCTATTTACCCACAGATAGTACCAAAGGAAAACTTAATCAAAATTCAGGGTATTAATCAAACGATAAATGCAGTTTGTTTATTACTTGCTCCTGCCATTGGTGGTGTTTTGCTTGGGTCTATCGGTCTTGTTTGGGCTTTTATGGTTGATGTTGTTACAGCAATTATTGCAATTACCATAATGAGCATAATTAAGGTTGAAAGACAGAATACGGCAGTAAATACAAACTCAATGATTTCAGATATTCGTGCAGGAATAGGATATGTATTTGAACATTCTGAATTAAAGAAATTAATTGTTTTTTATGCCATTGCTTTTATTTTGTTAACACCTGCAATGGTATTATCGCCGTTAATGGTTGAACGTACATTTGGAAATGAAGTGTGGCGATTAACTGCAAATGAAATTATCTGGACTATCGGTTCTTTTATTGGAGGTGTTTTCATTGCATTTAGAAAGCAAATTAAAAATAAAGTATTTGCAATTGGGGTTTGTTTTGTTGCCTTTGGAGTAGCATTTGGATTTATGAGTATTGCAACAAACTTTGTAATATATCTCATACTAATTTTAGTCGCAGGGTTCTTTATGCCTATACTTACTACTGCACAAACCGTGTATGTACAGGAAATTACAGAGCCAAATGTATTAGGGCGAGTTTTTTCAATTTTCCAAATAGCATCTACAAGTGCTTTGCCAATTGCCATTCTATTTTTAGGACCATTAGCGGACATTATTAGTATACAATCCATGTTGTTTGTATCGGGCATTTTATTGGTTATCTGTGGCGCACTGTATGGTAAGCTAAAAAAATAAACTGATATACAAAATCATGAGAAAGGAGGGTTGTGTGTATGGCAGGTAATTTTTTAAGTGCATAGCAAAAGCTATTGCACTCTAAATATTAAAGACTATTTTGTAGTAGCTTTTGCTAATCCTAAGATTATTTTTTTAGGAGGAGCAAGATGGGCTATCCCAAAATATATGAAATTTTACCAAAAGAGATTATACTACAAATTCAAGATTATATTGAAGGAGCAGTAATATATATTCCCAAACGTAGTGAGAATAAAAAACTATGGGGAGATGGTACTGACACAAAAGAAATACTTTCAATTCGTAATAAAAAACTATATTGCGATTATTGTAATGGTGTATCTGTACACCAACTTGCACAGAAATATTTTTTGGCTGAAAAAAGTGTTCAACGAATTATTAGATGTGAAAAGAATAATGGATAGATATCATAAAAATGCGTCATGTTATCATGGCGCATTTTTATTTATAAAGAAAACGTGTACCTCTAAGGGCAAGTAAGGAAGAAACCTTGAAGCGAGCTGTTGAACGCTCAAAGTTAGACCGAAAGACAAATATCGAATTGGTAGAAACCATGTGGGAGCAATTTTCCAATTTGGGAATCTATGAATTAAATGTTATAGATACAACTACGCATTCAATCAAAGATACTGTTTCAGCAGTAAAAGAAAAAATAGTAAGCGGTACGGCTTTACTATTTTAGACAACTTCCAGTTTGTAGGGGAGTTCTGATACTCCCCTATAAAAATGGCTATTTATCAACTGTTTGTTGTGACATAGCCACATAGAAAAAGCAGACCTTTCAGGAAATCGCTGAAAGGTCTGCTTTCGTTATATCGAAGCACCAAGATGATATGCTTCATTTTCTTTTGATCTGCCGATCCCTATGACAGCACCGAGGTCACGGCAGCCGACAATAAGTCTGAACACAGAGTACCAACTGAGGGCAGCCTGCATTCCGCCGCCCTTGAATGTCATAAGTAAAGCTGTTGACTTCCTGCTGAAAAATTCAAGTCCTGCGTGACAAGTGACCGCATTCAGACGGTCAACTGCAATTTTCAACTGACCTGTCGGACCCCACCAGTAAACAGGTGATGCAAATACGATCACATCTGCCTCCATAACGGCATCATATATCTGCTTCATATCATCATCAATGACACAAATATTCGGAGCATTCTTAGGTATGTTCAAGCATTTCATACAGCCGAGGCAACCGTGTATATTCATATGAGTAACATCAAATTTTGTGACCTCGTTTCCGGCACTCTCTGCACCCTCGGTGAATGCTCTTATCAGTCCGGCGGTATTCAGTTTGTTGCTGTTTGAGCCGTTCAATATCACGATTTTTTTCATATGATCACGCTTATTACTATATTTCACTTATCAAGAAGCTCTTTTACGCTGTCTGCAAGAGAGGATAGAGGGTGTCCGAGGACTTGCTCAAAGGCTGTCTGTGTAAAATGTTCCTCGCCGTTATCACACTGAGCATAATTCTGCATATTCATAGCCAATGCTTTACCCATATTGTCAATACCGGCATTGCTGAGATTTTCTTCAAATTCCTGCGGCGTTACCTTGCGTACATCAAGGTTTCTGCTTGTTGCTTGCTCGATTGCACTTGCAAGCTCAGGGTACGTTACGGCATTTCTTGTCAGCTCGATCACTTTGGGATAGCCCTCACCGAGAATCACTTTCGCTCCTGCTTCTGCATACTCTCTGCGAAGTGTCCAAGAGATTTTCTTATCAGAAAGATAATAGAATTTACCTGTCTGAACAGCAGCCTTGATAATCGCCTCATCAAGCTCCAGATACCAATTGTTACGGAGAAATGTGTGTGCGATACCCGTGTCTGCGATCATATTCTCGGTCTGTGCGTGATTGATCTGCAAGCCAAACTTGTTTGCCGTGATCCCTGCAATGCTTGTATAAGCCACATAAGAGATATTGCTTTCACGGAGGGCAGCGACAACATTTTTCTGCAAATCTGTCACGGGGACGGAAACAAACAGCAGTCTGTCAATACCCTCAAAGGCTTTTACAAGAGAGGACTTGTCTGCGTAATCTGCCACACGGACATTCACACCCTTAGCTTCAAGAGCTGATGCCTTGCTCGGATCGTGGATCAAACCATAAAGCTCTGTATCGGGAGCAAATTGCTTGATATAGTCGATGGCAAGAGAGCCGTAATTTCCTGCCGCACCTGTAACCATAATTTTCATAATATTACCTCCTGTGAGATGTATTCGGATTGTCTGTAATTTTATGATACCACAGCATAGCTTGCATTTCAATTGATAAAACTGCACTTTTATCAAAATTCTTGACGTATCAGCAAATTTGTGATAAAATAGGATAGAGGTGGTACTATGAAAATGAAAGACAGAACAAAGTATATGTATGCCGAAGAATTAGAGACAATGCTCAAAACAACGGCATTTGACGATATTCGTGTGACACAGCTTGCCAAAAGATGCGGTGCTTCTCCGCAAAGTTTCTACTACCATTTCAAGGACAAGTATGAGCTGGCGGCGTGGATATTCATTCAGGATACAACAGAAATTATGAGCCGTCACATCGGAACATATTCCTCAGATGAGGTCAGAGAACTGAATGAAAGAATGACAAGCCGTAAAACGCTGTATAGAAAGCTGTTCAGTGATAAATCTCAGAATAATATCGAAGCATTTATCCATAAATTCAATATGGAGTATTCGATACAAGCCGTAAAGAAACACTTTAAGGTAGAAGCACTTGATGAGAAACAGCTTCTTGCGGTCAAATATCACAGCTATGGTATAGTCGGTTTGCTGATAGATTGGATATTTGAGCGCACTCCTACCGACATTTATACTCTTTCGGAATTTCAATATGACCGTACTCCCGATTTTATGAAAGAATCCTTTGAAAATTTTGGTGATATATCGGTTATTTGGGATAAGATAATGTGATATATGCAAAGATATATTGAAATAGACTGCACAAGCGTTTCTGCGGAGTTTCTTTTTCAGACGGCAAGTTCCACGCTCTGCAAGCTCGGACGGCTCTGAGGGGCATTTCCGTTCGTCTGAGGGGCAATATCAAGCCGAAGTCTGCTCGGTGATGCCGTGAGTGGCTTCATACTCACGGACACGGCGGTAAAAAGTGTTGGCTGACAGATTCATCTTCCGCATAAAATCCCGTCCCGTGATCTGCTTGGCTTTCCATTCCCCATAGAGCTGCTCAAACCTCGTCCAGTCGATTTCTATGGGCTTTCTGCCTGTGTATTTGCCCTGTGCTTTGGCAATCTCGATGCCCTCGCGCTGTCGCTGTTTGAGCTGTTCACGCTCCAACTGTGACAGGGCGGCAAACACGGTGAGCATAAATTTTCCGCTTGGTGTCTCGGTGTCTATCTTCTCCTTATGGCTGACGAGTGACACTCCCTTATCGTTGAGTGTGTCGATGATGTTCAAGAGGTCTTTCGTTGAACGCCCTAAACGGCTGATGCTCTCGATATAGAGGGTGTCTCCCTCACGCACATAGTCAAGCATAGCCTTTAACTGCGGTCGGTCTGTGTTCGCTCCTGACAGCTTCTCGGAGAAGATGCGGTCAACCTGATAGTCACACATAATCTCCTGCTGTCTCGCTGTTTCTTGATGTTCCGTAGATACACGGATATAGCCTATCTTACTCAAAATGAAAACTTCCTTTCTTTTTGCTGATATATGGTTGACTTATTGGCGGTGATGATGTATAATTATTGATAGAGGGCGGCACTCCGCTTGCTCGTTAAAATCGGAATTTATAGGAGGTTGCATATGAACAGACTAATCATAGTGGAGGGCTTGCCATGTTCAGGCAAAAGTACAACTTCCAAATATATTGCCGATAGGATCGGCGCACTATTTTATGATGAAGGAAGCGGAAATCACCCTGCTGATTATGAATTTCATTCATTTATAGAAAATAGGGAAATAAGCAACTTTTCACCTGAAGAACAAGTGCTTATAAAACAGAACTCTGTTTCCAAAGCAACCGGCTATATTATTCCGCTGCACTTATTCAGCGGAGAATTGTTTGAAAAACTATTGCAGTACAAAATCTATGATTTTCTGCCATGGGAAACTGAGAGTCCCATAATGCTTGACAAATGGAAAGAATTTATTAATGCAGTCAAACCGAATGAACGATATGTGTTTAACTGCGTATTATTGCAAAACCCAATGTGTGAAACAATGATGCGTTTCGGATTTGATACTCAAATGTCATTTGAATATATCAGTAGCATCTGCAATATAATAAGACCGATGAATCCGTTTATTGTCTATCTTCATAATGACAATATAAGAGATTCAATAGAAAAAACTGTTCCTGAACGTGGAACGGATTGGCTGAACAGTGTCATAGACTATCATTGTAATGGGGCTTACGGAAAAGCTGAAAAACTGATCGGTTTTGACGGCTATATAAAAGCACTGGAAGAACGTCAGCGCAGAGAAACAGAAATACTGCGTGGCTTGAATCTACAATATATGATTATCAATAATCCCAATGAAAACTGGAACAAAACATACTCAAGAATTATTCAGGAACTAAACACAGCAACGTAAATTCTGATTTACCCCAGTAGCTACACATATCCCCACGGCAAGGAGAACACTCTCCCTGCCGTGTTTTTTATTCAAGCACATCTTTCTTACGCTTGGTTTCCTGCTCGTTCTGTATGTAGCGTTTGACAGTTTTCTGACTATCACGCTTACGCTGTGCTTCTTTGACGAGCCGTTCCGCTTGTTTCTTATATTCACTACGTTCCTCACGCAGATGCTGGCGCTGTTCCTTTATATCATTTGCCTTTTTACGCAAGTCCTCGACCGATGTGAATTTGCCGTCTGGGTGAAGCTCTCGCAGCTTTTGGGCGGCAGCCTTATGCTCGTCAAGTTCATAACGGCACTGTTCACCAAACTCCTTTTTCGCCTTGCCCTCTAAGCTACAAAACCGCTTATATATCGTGTGATACTGTTGATACTTTTCAATAAGCTGAATTTCTGCTTGTATCGCATCATATCGGTCACTCAATTCCCGTATGGGAGAGGACATAGTGACATACTTCGCCATAGCACTATGAGCTGCCGAGACCAATTCCTCAACGGTGGAATTTTTAGCTGTCAACTCGTTGAAAGCAATACTCGCCGCTTTCATATTCTCACGGTCTGCCCAATTCGTCAAGCCGTCCGATTGCAGAAATTTGTCGGTCGAAGTTCTGATGATCTTAATCATCGGTGTGTAGCTTATCAATTCTTTATAGCTCTTGATACGCCGTGCGATCTGCTTACTCTCGTAGAAGTAGCCTAAAGTTTTCGCACGGGTAAATTTCGCCCTCGGATTGCGCTCTTTCTGCTCGGCAAGAATAAATTTCAAGTCAATTTTATGGTCGGGGTTGTAGTCAACCATTATTCCGAAATCGGGACACTTTGCAAGGAAATCTTCAAAATCCTCGCTGACCTTGATAACCTCGTCTATGGCATCTTTGAGCCGTTGTTTCCACGAAAGTTTTTGCTTGTTAAGCTCCCATTCGTAGTGGCTCACACCCTTGCCTTGTTCGGGATTTTCAATCACGGAAAGTAGGTGCTTTCTGCAAATTTCGTCCGATACCTCACGGAGCTTGCTCCACACTCGGTCGGGTATCTTCCCTTGATTATGTTCTGTCTCGAAACTCTTGCCCGTGTAAAAATTTACGTTGTTCACGATGATGTGATTATGGACGTGCGAATGGTCTATGTGGGTCGCAATCACATACTGATATTCATCATTAAACAGAGCCTTGCAAAGCTCCTGACCGATAAGCAAAGCACGTTCGGGAGTAACCTCGCCCGGAGGGAATGATTGAATTATATGTTGGGCTTCGTTTCTGCACCGTCCTGTGCCGACAAATCGTCTTGTGTCTGCGAATTGCTCTGCTGCTTCTTGTGGAGAAGATACGCACAGATTGCTAATAACATACCGCCCGTCTGCGGTCTTGCTTGGGTCGCAGATGTAAGAAATTGCACCCAGCGTTCCCTTGTGGATCGTATGAATGTTAGTAACTGCCAAATCTCGTCTAACCTCTCTTTCATTTCGTCTATATCTTCATCGTACAGCTTGCCGCCCTTATTCACTCTATGGGCTATCTGATTGAATGAATTTGCGATAGAGGACAGGTATCGAGCGATACCCTTTATATCCTCGGTATCTTCCTCAACATTCATCAGAGTAAGGGCAGAATATCTGCAAAAATCACCACGGCTCTTAAAGCTCGTCTGAGCATATCTGTGGTTGATAGCTTCAAGCTCCTGATCGTTCACTCTGAAAGTGATGAGGTGGTTGCGAACTTCGGGGTTATATTCCTTTGGTTCGGTGTCCTCTTGGTCGGTCTGCGGTGGTGATTCGCCCTCTGCATTATCGGTCTGACCGTCAAACTCTACCTCGCCCGAATCGGTGACTTCAAGCATAGGCACTTGCTCGGCTGCTGTGTCCTCTGAAACGCTCGGCTCTGTATCATCTGACAGCATAGCTTCACGCATTTCATCGTCGTATGTATCGGCAAGCTCCTGTGCGATCTCCTCGACTTCCTTATGCTTGAATAGACGGCTTAAAAAGTTGCCTATGCCCTTTTTGGGGTCTTTCATTTTGCTCTCCTTTCTATCTCTCGGACGGCTCTGCCGTCCTTTTTTCGATTGCTCCTGCAATCGTCTTAGGGGTCTTAGGGGATTTTCCCCTGACAAGCCGTTTAGGGTTTACGATTTTTCATAATCGTAATACGCTAAACCGTGCTTGCGAACTTTGATAGGGCGTTTCACGCCCTTCTCTATTTTTCGGGCTTTCAGCCCGTTATTTCACGCTCCTGCGTGATTTGGAGCTGTGCGACTTATCTCTGTATTGGCAAGCTCTGAGGATATTCTACTGGGTGTCGGCGCAGTTGCCGTGCTGGGTGGGCGGCAATCTGGTGAAACCTCGTTATCGGCTCTCCGTTAGCCGATGTTTGAATGTCGATAGGCTTATCGTGACATTCAAAATTTATGGTATGCTGACAGCCTATAAAAACACCCCTCTACTTTACTACCGAAGAATTTGAGGTTTTGCTCCTGATTTCCTGAAAAGTTTACACTTTGTTCATCACGATTCTCCCTTGTGCATAGTTTCAACAGCAGATTTCTGTGAATGGTGACTATGATATTTCGGGTAGGATTTCCCCATAAATCCAAATGTGGTTATTGCTTTTTCGGGGACAAAGTGGTATAATATTAGCATAGACTAACCATATTTCCAGAGAGGTAATTACACAATGAAAAACAAAAATCTATCTGCTATCGCTTATGCACTCGGTGCGGCGCTGTTCTATGCGATCAACGTACCTTGCTCTAAGTTGCTGCTTGAAAGAGTTTCGCCTACAATAATGGCATCGCTCCTGTATCTCGGTGCAGGTATCGGAGTAGGGACGATGTATCTCTTTCACCACAAAAACGAACAGCCTGCTGAACGGCTTGCACGAAAAGACCTGCCCTATACGGTGGGTATGGTCTTGCTCGACATTATTGCTCCGATATTGCTGATGCTCGGTGTCAAGTACGGTACTTCTTCAAACGCTTCACTGCTCGGTAATTTTGAGATAGTAGCAACAACTATCATCGCTCTGCTGATATTCAAAGAAAAGGTAAGCAAACGTCTGTGGGGAGCTATCGGTCTTATCACGCTGTCAAGCATTATTCTTTCTTTTGGCGGTGAGGACAGCTTTCATTTTTCGGGTGGCTCTTTGCTCGTACTCGGTGCGACTTGCTGTTGGGGACTCGAAAATAACTGCACAAGAAGCATATCCGATAAAAGCACTTACCAGATCGTGACGATAAAGGGCTTCGGCTCAGGAAAAGGGTCGCTTATCACGGCACTTGTGATCGGTGAACGCCTGCCCGAAATAAAATACATTTTATTTGCCCTGATGCTTGGATTTATAGCTTATGGGCTGAGTATCTTCACCTATATCCGTGCGCAGAAAACGCTCGGTGCTGCGAAAACAAGTGCCTATTATGCGGTCGCTCCGTTTATCGGAGCATTCCTGTCGTTCACTCTGCTCCACGAAAGTTTGTCGCTTGCATATCTGCTTGCCCTGCTGATAATGATAGTCGGCACGGTGCTTGTTGCAGCCGATACGCTCGTTCATCACCATATCCACGAACATACTCACACATTTACCCATACCCACGATGGCACTACACATACTCACACGATAACACATTCTCACGATCACGAGCATATCATTTCGGACAATAAACACGGACACACGCATACCCTTGCGGAGCTTGAACATTGTTTGCAGGGACATGAAACGTAAATCACCTTATCTATGAAAGGCATTGGGCTGAAACAGCTCGATGTCTTTTATTTTGCCCGGTCAAAATATCGAACGGAAAACCTCAACGGCGCACTCAACTTCGTGCGCACTGCGAATGGATTTTTTCTTTCAGCCGCGCTATAATTTTAGTATGGGGTTAGTGGTTTACCCAGCCCTAAAATTTTTGAATGGTGGTGATTATATGGCTTCAACTTCTGATAAGCTGGCAAAGCTCGAATCGAAGATCAGCAAGCGACAGAAGCATATCGCAGATGAGCAAGACAAGCTCGACAAAGACCTTGCGGAGTATGACCGTCTGAGCCTAATCGCTCTTGCGGATAAATTCAAGCTGAGTGGTAAGGACTTGTTCTCTGCGATCCAGCGTGAACACGAACAGCTTGAAAAGCTCCGTGGTGAGGGAATGACCGATGAGGATATTTCTTCTCTGACGGATAATGCTCCTGCGGAGAGTGTCGCTGATGCTCCGAAGTACGGCAGCTTTCCCCGTAGCTTTACAAGTGAGGGGGCTTTGAATGAGTGACTATATCTATGAAATCGGCAATGATGATTTCAGCAAAGATAACAGAGAATATGTGACCCTTATAACAGAAAGAGGACAGCAGATTGCTGTTGCTCTCGGTCTGGGCGGTATTCCCCATAAGGGACGTTACGATGATGAAAAAATCAGCTTTTCATATGATGCCGATTACAAGGATTCGGTCACGGAGATCATCGACAAGCTGACCTCCGATGATTATCTTGAAACTCGTCGTGAGATAGACGAACACAGCAATGGTGAGGACTGCTTGCGTTATATTCCTGACGTTGCGAAAATCCTGCGAATATCGGAGAGTATGCTCCGCAGCAGACCTCTTGATATTCAACTTGTCGTGTGTAAATATTACACGGCGATGTGGATATGTGATTCATACACATTAGAACGTGAGCTGAAAGCAGTTTTCACGCTCAACAAGCAAATCGAGACAACAGACAGCGAGACAGATAGAGCTGTCGGAAAGGACTAAAATTTGAAAACAACATCTGCCGTAGAAAAGAGAGAGAAGGCGGTTGACTATGTTGTTGACGGTATCAAGGTCAAGGTGTCGTACCCTGACGATGTGAACGATACAATCAGACAGCAGAAGATCAACAAGATGTACGATATTTTCCTCGGTGCAATGCGCCGCAATAGAACAGAAGAAACAACTGAATAATCTGGCACTCTGCCGAAAATGATTACAGATTCAGAAATGCTGTTGCATATTTCTGGCGGTTGTGCTATTATGAGAATGTAAAACCAACCGTCCGATTGCAAACAGCAATTGGAGGTAACAATGAGAAAAACAACAACAGTAACTAATGGAATTACGGCTATCTATGTACGCCGTAGCGTTAGCGATAAGGACAAGGGTAACAACTCCCTGTCTATCGCTGCTCAAAAGGAGGAATGTGTCAAGTTCGTTGGTGACAGCGAATATCGAATTTACTGTGACGATGGCAAGTCGGGCAAAGATGTTCAGCACCGTCCTGCGTTTATGCAGATGATGAGTGATGCCCGTGAGGGACTTATCTGCCGTATCGTGGTGAAGAAGTATGACCGTTTCAGCCGTAATATGAGGGAATACTTGAATATCACGGACGAGCTGGACAAGTACGGTGTGACCGTCTATTCACTCTCTGAGCCGTTTAATACGGAGACAAAAGAGGGTCGAATGATGCGTAATAATCTGCTTAACTTTGCAGAGTTTGAGCGTGAGACGATCGCCGCCAGAGTTGCCGATGCTTTCAACACGAAAGCAAGAGAGACAGGCTTTTATCAGGGCGGCAAGGTGCAGTTCGGCTACACTCCCGAACGCCGTACTATCAACGGCAAGACAGGCTCGGTGCTTGTTCCCTCGGAGAATGCCGAAGCGGTGCGTGTGGCTTATGAGCTGTATCAAAATCCAGATATGTCTCTGCATAAAATAATTGCATATATGAGGGAGCATAACATTAACGTGACAAGGGCAACACCTCGCACAAGGTCGGGTATCTCCAATATGGACAGGTCACATCTGAGCCGTATCCTCGAAAATCCGCTTTATGTGAGAGCCGATAAAGAGGTCTATGCTTATTTTGTTTCCAAAGGCTATGAAATGCTTGACGATATTGAAGCGTATGACGGTATTCACGGCTTGTTCGTTCACGCCGGAGGTGAGTGCGGTCATTTCGTCAAGGTAGCGTTTCACGAGGGGCTTGTAGATGCTGACGTATGGCTTAGAGTGCAGGACAAAAAATCGCACAACAGCAAGTTTAATAACAATGGCGTGGTGCTTAATTCGTGGCTTGTTGGTATGATGAAGTGCGGTAACTGCGGATATGCAATGCACATCAATCACAGCACCAACAGACAAGGCAGAACGTATCGTTATTTCTTCGATTATGGAAGAAAGACGGTGCAGGGCTGCACTCACGATTATGCAACGGAATTAAAGCCCGAACAGGTCGAGGAGATCGTCTATCAGGAAATGTGCAAGCGTATCGAACAGCTTGTGATCGCAAAGCACGAAAGCACTAAGGCTGACCCAGAAACCGAAGCACTCCGCACCGAGATCATCAAGGTCGAGGAAGATATTAACAAGCTGATGGACAGGCTCGTTGATGCAGATGATGTGCTTTTCAAGTACATTCAGGACAAGGTGAGCAAGCTCCACGCACAGAAATCTGAACTTGAAAAGAAGATGCAGACGAAAGCTCGCAAGCGTAAGGCTATTGACACGAAACCTCTGGAAGAGCCGATGAAGCATTGGGACGAGCTGACCGTGCAGGAAAAGCATAATGTAGCGGTGATGATGATCGATGTGGTCTATGTGAGTGACGAAAACGGTGTAGAGGTCGTTTTCAGCATTTGAAAAAGTGGCGTATTTACGCCGTTTGAAGCAGTTATGAAGGTGTTGCGTTGGGCGTTCCAGTTGCGAAAACTACACCCTTGCCGTCTGTTTTCTCGTCAAGATATCGACACTTGAGAAATAAATCAAGAGCTTTTTGTGAAGCGGAATTTGAAATGCCTGCTACATTGTTCAGCTTTGTTGAGACGAACAAATTTTTGAATAGTGATAGGTAATCCTTTGAAATTATCTCTGGATTTTCCCCCACTCTACACCGTACATGAGAGTTTCCTACTCATACGGCGTGCTATCATTCAACATAATCATGTAATAACATAACTGTATTACAAAGAAATAACCTTATATTTCTGCAAGATTTAAGAGCTTTGGTTTCTTCTTTGTCAAAGTCAGTTACTCCCCCTGTCAGGATTTCGCTTTTCTTAGTCTTACCTGAACCTTTTGTTTTCAGTTATTTAAGTTTTGATTATGATAAATGACTAACGGCTATCCCTCCACGGCTTATTATCACCGTTTCATAGGTACTGTGCCGTCGCTCTCAGTCAGATAAAGAAACGTTGTGTATTTCCGTTTCAACACATCATCGTGTGCAATCACTCCGTGTTCTGACCTTTCCACGTTCCGATACTCCTATCTGTACATATATATCCGTAGGTTTTGACTTTAGTCCTGTATGCTGGGCGGCTCCTGTAATGTAAAGCCGCAGGGAATTTCATAACGAATAATCTTACTTTACCCCACACACCTCCTTTTAACGGAGAACAGCATTTCTACTGTTTAGCGCTATAGACCTGTACATTCGCCATTT
>ENA-OYXZ01000729-OYXZ01000729.1-human-gut-metagenome-genome-assembly--contig:-NODE-729-length-13673-cov-5.009913_pt1 | contig 13673 bp, 10 predicted proteins | sample MGYA00243975_ERZ653432 | MGnify/ENA primary metagenome ERZ653432 (study PRJEB26926, sample SAMN06164954) | human gut metagenome | biome: ENVO:00009003; feature: ENVO:2100002; material: ENVO:00002003...
CCCGTGATCTCGATCCGCTGCGGCTTCACGGCCAGCGTGTAGGCCTCGCGGCCGAGCGTCGGGTCTGTCGTGAGCACGATCGCGTCGTCGGCCGACATACTGTCGCTGGCCTTTCCGACGTTGATATATTCGCGCAGGTAGCCGGCCAGCGGCGCGAGCGGCGTCTCGTAGCTGAGCTGTGTGCCGGCCGATATGCGGTATGTGCCGGGAAGGGTCGTCTGGCGCGCCGGAAGCGGCTGCGCATGGGCGTGGAGGAGGCTACAAAGGGCGCCCAGGATGGACGCGAGGTAGCGTAGTTTCATGAGGTTGCGGAATTTTGTTCGATGCAAAGTTACTATTTTCCGCCGAATGTGCTAACTTTGCAGGGGATAAATTGCGGCCGTGCAGGCTGCATGCTGCTGCGGCCGGGCGACCCGGCGCCTCGGGCAGTTTGCGCCCTGCATGACGGCGGAAAAAACAAACCGGATAATGGAAGATAAACGATTGGAGGCTACGGCCCGCCTGCTCGACGTGATGACCACGCTGCGCCGCGAGTGCCCGTGGGATCGCGAGCAGACGTTCGACTCGTTGCGGAGCAATACGATCGAGGAGACGTATGAACTGGCCGATGCCATCACCGACCACAATATGGAGGGGATCAAGGAGGAGCTGGGCGACCTGCTGCTGCATGTGGTGTTCTACTCCAAGCTGGGTGAGGAAGCCGGGGCGTTCGACTATGCGGATGTGGCCAACGCCTTGTGCGACAAATTGGTATACCGCCATCCGCACGTTTACGGCGACATCCATGCCAATACGCCCGACCAGGTGAAGGAGAATTGGGAGGCGCTCAAGCTCCGCAAAAAGAACCGCAAGAGCGGTACGCTGGGCGGCGTTCCCCGCTCGCTGCCGGCGCTGGTCAAGGCATTCCGCGTAGGCGAGAAGGCCGCGGCGACGGGCTTCGACTGGCAGAAGCGCGAGGATGTGTGGGACAAGGTGAAGGAGGAGACCGCCGAAGTCGAGGCCGAGATGCGCTCGGGCGACAAGGCGAACCTCGAAGCCGAGTTCGGCGACTTGTTCTTTGCGCTGGTCAACGCTGCGCGGCTCTACGGCGTCGATCCCGAATCTGCGTTGGAGCGTACGAACAAGAAGTTCATCCGCCGCTTCAATTACATGGAGGAACAGGCTGCTGCACAGGGGAATTCGCTGCACGACCTTTCGCTCGGCGAGATGGAGGCCCTGTGGCAGGAAGCCAAAAAAGGCGAATAAAAGATTGCCTTCCGGCAGCGCTGTCCATGTCCGGGGCACCACCGTACGGTGGCGGGGCATGCAGGGAAATATACATGTGAAACAAAGAAATTTTATTACGGAATTATGGCATTGATTAAAGAAGTGCGGGGGCACACCCCCGTGATCGGAGAAAATACGTTCCTGGCCGAGACGGCCGTCATCCTGGGCGACGTGACCATTGGCCGCGACTGCTCCATCTGGTACAATGCCGTGCTGCGCGGCGACGTGAACAAAATCGTCATCGGCGACCGTACGAACATCCAGGACGGCGTCGTGCTGCATACGATTTACGACAAGGCCAAACACCCGTCGCAGACCATCATCGGCAACGACGTGTCGGTGGGCCACAACGCCATCGTCCACGGCGCCGTCATCGGCGACAACTGCCTGATCGGTATGGGCGCTACCCTGCTGGACAATGCCGTCGTCCCCTCGGGCTGCATCATCGCGGCCAATGCGCTGGTGCTGTCGAACGCCAAGCTGGAGCCCAATTCGGTCTATGCGGGCGTCCCGGCCAAGAAGGTCAAGGAGGTGACGCCCGAGCAGCGCGAGGAGATCATCCGCCGCACGGCGCACGATTACATGCTCTATGCCTCGTGGTTCAAGGAGGATGAATGACCCTGCCGGGGCGTAAGGAGATGCGATGAACCTGCAATCGAAATATTCCGACCTGATGCTCAACCTGCTGGTTGCGCTGGCCATCAGCCTGGTGGTCAACTTTTCCTATGTGCTGTTGCTGATCGTCGAGCAAAAGGGCGAAGGACAGCCGCGGCCGGCGCGGGCGAGCGTCGTCACACGCAGCGAGGAAGGGGTGCTGCACGTCAGCCCCGACGGCCACGGGTACATCGTCTACGGGAACCGCGACAGCGTCTACGTGCCGATGCAGCGCATCCGCCGGATGGATCTTTCGGACGGCGACCGGCTGGTGGTCGACGTGGTCGCCCCGCGCCGTTACGGCGCCCATCCGGTGATGAACGAACTGCGTATGCGCAACGGCGAGGAGTTCGATTACAGCACGCTCTACAACCGGCCGTCGAGGACTTCGGAGCTGACGTTGCAGTTGATCTACTACCTGGTCGTATCGTTCATCATGCTCTCGATCCTGACCTCCGCACGCCGCAATTACAAGGCGGGGCGTTTTGCCCTCCACTGCATGGGGTGCCTCGTGGCGGCCGCGGCGCTTTATATCTTCGCCCCTGTCCGCGAATGGCATTCGGGGCAGATCGTCCTGAATTTCATGAGCGGGCATATCTTCGACTACATGCTGCTGCTCAAGTGTTCGTTCGCCGTGGCCGTGTCGATGCTCTACGGCTGGGTCTACGTGCTCAACTCGAAGCAGCAGGCGGTCGTCATGGAGAACGAACGGCTCAAGAACGAGAACCTCACGACCCGCTACAACATGCTCGTCGGGCAGATCAACCCCCATTTCTTCTTCAATTCGCTCAATTCGCTGGCGATGCTCGTGCGCGAGAAGCACGACGACAAGGCGCTGACCTACATCGACCAGCTGTCGTATACGTTCCGCTACATCATCCAGAACGGCCAGAGCACGCTGATGACGCTCGACGAGGAACTGAAATTCATCGAAGCGTACAGCTACCTCTTTGAAATACGCTATGCCGACAAACTGTTCTTCGACATCGACGTCGACGACAAGTACCGCTCCTGGACACTCCCGGCGCTGTCGTTGCAGCCGCTGATCGGCAACGCCGTCAAACACAATACCATAACCCGCAGCAAGCCGTTCCATATCTCGATCCGCACCGAGCAGGGGTGGCTGGTGGTCGCCAATCCCAAGGTGCCGAAGATCGAACCCGAACCGTCGACGGGCATCGGCCTGGAAAACCTGCGCAACCGCTGGCACCTGATTACGGGCCGCGACATCGAGATCATCGACACCGACAAGGAGTTCGTCGTGCGCATGCCGCTGCAAAAACCCGTCATAGGATGAAGGCCCTGATCATCGAGGACGAAACCGCCGCCGCGCTGAACCTGGAGGCCATCCTGAAACAGGTGGCCCCCGGCGTGGAGGTCATCGGGACGCTCGAAAGCGTCGAGGAGAGCATCGGGTGGCTGCGTGCGAACCCCCAGCCCGACCTGTTGTTCATGGACATCCACCTGGCCGACGGCGATTCGTTCCGCATCTTCGACGCCGTGGAGGTTACCGCACCCGTCGTCTTCACGACGGCCTATGACCAGTATGCGCTCGAAGCCTTCAGGGTCAACAGTATCGACTACCTGCTCAAACCGATCAACAACGCCGACGTGCAGCGTGCGCTGGGCAAGCTGGAACGCCTGTCCAAGGGCGAACGCCGCGATTACGGCTTCCGGGTGCGGACGATGGCCGCGGCACGGCACGAGCAGGCTTTCCTGGTGCATGTCCGCGACCGGATCATCCCGCTCCGGCGCGAGCAGATCGCCTATTGCTATACCAGCAACGAGAAAGTCACCGCCTGTACCTACGAGGGCGTTTCCTACCCCCTCGACAAAACGCTCGAAACCCTGCAGGCCATCCTGCCCGAAGCGGATTTCTTCCGCGCCAACCGCCAGTTCATCGTGGCGCGCCGCGCCGTGAAGGAGATCGCCGTGTGGTTCGGCAGCCGCCTGGCGCTCCACCTGACGGTCGGAACCCCCGAACGCATCGTCATTTCCAAGGCCCGCGTCCCCGAATTCAAGGCCTGGCTCACTTCCGTTCAACCCGCCGAATAGTCGGTTCACCCTGCCTTTCAGTCGTTTGGCCCCCGGGTCGGCATCGTCGTGCCGATTTGGCTTTACCTTTGCATCAGTACTGCGAGCCGAAGGTGTTTCGGCGAACGGATAACAAAAATCTTAATGCTATGAAAAAGAGAATTTTTGCGGTTGCAATGACCCTTTGCCTGCTGGCGGGAACGAGCGCTTTTGCGCAGGATCGGCGGGCTCCGAGGACAAAGGAACGCCCCACGGCCGAACAGATGGCCCAGCGCAAGACCGACCGCATGGTCGAAAAACTGAACCTCAACGAGGATCAGTCGAAGCAGCTCTACGAACTCAACCTGCAGGAGGTAAAGGATATGCAGGCGCAGCACGAGCGGATGCGCGCCGCCCGCAAGGCCCAGGCCGAGAAGATGCAAAAGATCCTTACGCCCGAGCAGTTCGAGCAGTGGAAGCAGATGCAGGGCCCGAAGCCCGGTATGAGGCCCGGCCCGCAGATGAAGGATGGAAAGGGATGCGCCTGCAAGGAAGGCAGGAAATGTGACAAGCCCCGTCCCGCAAAGGGCAGGAAGTGAGGTTAGGTCATCGAACGGCTTGTCACAGCCGGGGTGTCGGTTGGTCGACTGGCACCCCTTTTTTGTCGATTCACCCGCGGCAGAGGGGAAGTCTGCCATAAAAAAGTTATCTTCGCAAGCGCAAAAAATAAACGTATCTATATAATCTGAAGATGAAACGACTGCTACTCTCAACCTTATTTACGCTTTTCGCCGTCGCCGCCTTTGCCCAGAAGGGGACGGTCACGGGTACGGTGGTCGATGCCGAGACCGGCGAAACGGTCGCGGGTGCCGTGCTGGAATTTTCCCCGGCAGGCGCCCCCGACAAGAAACAGTACTCCACTTCGGGCTTCAAGGGCGCCGTGTCGATCCCTTCGCTCGCATACGGCGAATATAAACTCGTAGTCTCTTTCCTGGGCTACAACAGCGCGGAAACCACCTTCAAGGTCTCGGCCGCCAAACAGGACATCGGCAAGATCGAACTCAGGCCGGGCGTGCAGATCGAAACCGTCGTCAAGGAGGCCAAGGCGCTCCGTACCTCCCAGAAGGGCGATACGGTAAGCTATAACGCCGGGGCGTTCAAGGTCACCGACGATGCCGACGTCGAAGGCCTGCTCAAGAAGATGCCGGGCATCACCGTGAGCGACGGTACGGTCGAGGCACAGGGCGAGTCGGTTAAAAAGATTTTCGTCGACGGCAAGGAATTTTTCGGCGAGGACGTGACGACGGCCATCAAGTCGCTGCCGGCACAGGCTGTCGACCGCATCGAGGTCTACAACAAACTGAGCGACGCCGCCGAATTCTCGGGCATGGACGACGGCGAGGGTTATAAGGCGCTCAACATCGTCACCCATGCCAACATGCGGCAGGGACAGTTCGGTAAACTGTATGCCGGTTACGGTTACGATGCCGATACCAAGACTGAGGCCAAAAACAAATATGTCATAGGCGGTAATGCCAATATCTTCAGCGGCGACAGCCGCGTGTCGGTCATCGGCCTGTTCAATAATATCAACCAGCAGAATTTCTCGTTCGAGGACATCCTCGGCGTATCGGGTTCCGGCGGCGGCCGCCGCGGCGGTGTCGGACAGTACATGGTGCGCCCGCAGAGCGGCGTGGCGTCGGTGAACGCCATCGGCGTCAACTACTCCGACACATGGGGCAAACGCGACCAGGTGTCGTTCCAGGGCAGCTATTTCTTCAACAATACCGATACGAAGAACCAGTCCACGGTGGACAAGTGGTATGAATCCCCCATGCCGGTGGACACCCTCGCGACGCGCGGCTATTCGAATACGGAGGCCTACAACCACCGTTTCAACGCCCGCCTAGAGTGGAAGATCTCCGACAACCAGAATCTGATGGTGCGCCCCAGTTTCAGCTACCAGTCCAACGACCCCCTGAGCACGACGCAGGGCTGGCAGTTCGGCCAGAGCGGTTACAGCCGCACCGAGAATTTCAACGACGGCCTGCGCCACGGTTACAACCTGCGCACGAGCGCCGTCTACCGTGCCAAGCTCGGCAAGGACGGCCGTACGATCACCCTCGACGGCAATGTGAATTATTCGGACAATACCAACAACTCGAATTCCTTCTCGAACGTCCTGCCGATTTCGTCCGTCCGCCCCGACGGAGCCGACGGCCCGTGGGGCTGGGACACGACGGGCTATACCCGTCTGCGTTACCTGCGCAACCTCGCCCCCTCGAACAGCTACGGCCTGCGCGGGCAGTTCACCTATACGGAACCTGTGGCCAAATATGCCCAGGTGAGCGTGCAGTACCGTATCCGCTACGATTATCAGGAGCGCGACAAGAGGTCGTTCATAACCGGGCCGGACTATTCGGTCGCAGGGCTTCTCCCCGACGGGGCGCTTTCCAACTCTTACAAGAGCGGTTACCTGACGCAGAGCGCCGGTTCCGGCTTCCGTTATTCGAAGGAGCGCAACACGTTCGTGGCGAACGTCTATTACCAGCATGCCACGCTCGACGGGCAGATCGTACGCGACGCCGCCGACAAGATCAAGCATTCGTATAACGACGTGACCTATTTCATGATGGGGCAGCTGAACATCAACCGCGAGAATTCGCTGCGCCTGTTCGTCTCGTCCTATACCGACAACCCCTCGATCACCGACCTCCAGAACGTGGCCGACGTGTCGGACGCGCAGAACATCACCAAGGGTAACCCCAACCTGAACCCGTCGTACAGCCACCGGGTCAATTTCCACTATACGAACTCCAACGTGGAGAAGGGACGGACGTTCATGTGGATGTTCTCGATGCAGAATACGTCGGATTACAACGCCAACCACCTGGTGTCGAACCCCGGTACGATCACCCTCGGCGGCGAGCAGTACACCCCCAACTACTACTCCACCCCCGTCAACCTCGACGGTTACTGGAACCTGCGCACGCACCTGAGCTACGGGTTCCCCATCGGGTTCCTGAAGAGTAACTTCAACGTGATGGCGGGCGTCAATTTCACCAAGACCCCGAGCATGCTGGGCGGTGTGGTCGACAGCGACGGGTTCATCACGGGCGGCGAGCGCAACGACACCAAGAATATCGGCTACGACTTCCGCACGGTACTGGGCAGCAACATTTCGGAGAACGTGGACTTCACCCTTTCGTGGGCCGGTACCTATAATGAGGCGACCAACTCGCTGGGCGAATCGGGTTCCAAGAACCGTTATTTCAACCATACGGCGCAGGGCAACATGAAGTTCGTCTTCCCGCTGGGCTTTACCTTCACGGGCAGCGTGGCCTATACGCAGTACATCGGTTTTACGAACGATTACGACGATTCCTACCTGCTGTGCAACGCCTGGATCGGCAAAAAGGTCTTCAAGAACAAGCGCGGCGAGATCATGGTCGGCGTGAACGACATCTTCAACCAGAACAAGGCCTTCGCCCGTTCGACGGGCTCGGGGTGGACGCAGAATTCGACCAACAGCGTGATCGGCCGCTACTATATGGTGCAGTTCACCTACAACCTGCGCCGGTTCGGCAAGAAGGGGTCGAAAAACATCAAGGATTACGACGGCGTGGCACAACCTTCGGGATCGCGCCGCATGGGGCCCGGCGGCCCGGGCGGCCCTCCTCCGGGAATGTTCCACGGCCCTCGGTAAATCAGCTCGTCATGATGCTGTACCACAGAAAAAGCATGACGATAAATCCGATGAGAACGATCACTGCAGGCCAGCAGCTGCCGACCAGTTTGTACGATGCGAATAGGCTGACGATAAAACAGATGACGACAGCCACCATTGCATAATACAACATTTGGTATCCGCCGGCCATGCCTTGTGGGTCGTAACGAACGTTGTTGGACAGCCAGATTGCAAGATAGATCGCTAACGGATAGGCCGTAACGTTGAGCAGATAATAAAGCCACTTCGGAATCATTTTGCAAGATATTTGGGGTTTCAGTCTAAAGGTAATATAAATTCCGTCGTTCGCAAGCAATGGCGGGTATAAAAAAATATGAAAAACCGGGGTATTCACCCCGGTTTTTCATGTCTGTCCCGACTTTTCGGTTGCGGCGAAAAATCAGTACTCTTCTTTGTCGTTCATCCTCTGCGCGAGGCGTTCGCGCTGTTCGCGGCCGATCACCTGGTGAATGCCGATGCAGGCCAGCCCGCCGTAGATGAGTGTAAGGATGCAGAGCATCCGGATTTCGGGCAGCACCTCGCTGAGCGATGCGCCCATGCTCTGGATGCGGATGAAGCCGTCGACACCGTGGCTGCTGGGGAACAGCTGCCCGAAGTTGAACAGCCAGTCGGGAATGCCCTCGCGGGGGTACGACACGCCGCTGAGCATCAGCAGCGGTATCGACGTCCACAACAACAGCAGTAGCGAATTTTCGCGGTAGCGGAACAGCGTCGAGATGGCGATGCCGAGGAAGATGCAGGCGGCCAGGTATGCCAGCATGAAGACCACGACGGTGCTCGTGGCGCCGTTCATCGGGTAATGGAACAGCCGGTAGTGCAAGCCCAGGATATAGAAGGTCGTCACGCCGTAGATCAGCCCGTAGACGGTGGCCTTGCCCAGAACGATGGGCAGCGTGGACATGCGTTTGCGGTCGGGCGGGCAGAGTTTGCGGTAGAGCCCGAATTCGCGCCACGTGCCTCCGATCATGCCGATGCCGATGAGCAGCGTCTGCTGGATGATGACCATGATGATCGCCGGCATGACGAAGGTGCCGTATCCCAGGTAGGGGTTGAACAGGTTGTGCGACTGGTAGATTACGGGCTGCGTCGTGGCCTTTGCCTGCGGGATGTCCGCCCCCTTGGCGATCAGGCGCTGGAATTCCACCATTGCGCCCGTGCTGCCGATCGAGGTCACCAGTTCCTGGAAAGCCTGGCGGTACATCAGGAAGTAGCTGGCATCGACGTAGATCGCCACGTTGGCCTGCGAGCCCCCGAGCAGTTTCTCCTCGTAGTCCGACGGGATATAGACCACGCCGTATATCTTGCGGCTGAAGAAGAGCTCCTTGGCCTCCTCCATGTTCGTCGGGTTGTAGGCCACGTACGTATTCGGCCCGGCGTTGAACGTCGCTGCGAGGCTGCGGCTGGTCGGGGTGCGGCATTCGTCCACCACGCCGATCGGCACGTTGCGCAGCACCTGTGCGCCGTAGGCCATCGAGTAGACCGTGGCGTAGATGATCAGCGCGAGAACCAGGATGAGGACGACGCCCGCATCGGTGAATATCGAGCGGAATTCGTTGCGCATGACCGACAGCATTTGCTGCCGGTAGGATGCCATCTGATGTGTGAACCTACCCATGTTATAACCTCCCCCAGTATTTTTCCTCCGTGCAGATCGTCCGCAGGCGCGGCAGGCACAGGAGCGGTAAGACGATGAATAACGACATGTAGCCCATGTCGGGCAGCGAACAGGCTACCGGGGCGCCCCGCAGCATCTGGTCGACGAAGATGTCGGTGTAGTAGGTGAACGGGAACAACCTGCTCAGGTACCGCATGGCGGGCCACATGGCCATGATCGGAAACGTGAGGCCCGAGAAGGTGAAGGCCAGCACCGAGTACCCGCCGCCGATCGAGAGCGACAGGCGCAGGTTCGAGAGCAGCGACACGATGAACACCGCGATGGCCTGGTAGCTCAAAATAAAGAGCAGCGTACTCACGAGGATGACCGTCAGGCTGCCGTTGAGCGGTACGCCCACGACCTTGAAGATAATCAGGAACATCACCAGCGACATGAGGAACATGATGACCGTCACGGGCAGTATCTTGCCGGTGAGCGCCGCGCCGACCGAGCCGTTGGCCGTGCCGAGCCACTCGCGCGCGGTGGCGTGCTTGAGTTCGGTGCCGATGGCGAAGACGGTCACCATGACCACGAAGATGAGCAGCATCATGGGCATGAAGCTCGGCGAGAGGTAATAGCCGTAATTGATATAGGGATTGAACAATACGTGCCGGCTGAACCGCACGGGCATCAGCTGCGCCATGGCCTGCTTCTCGCTGAGCCCCTGTTTGGTGAGCAGTTGCAGCTGGATGCCGGCCGTGAAGGTCGTCACGGCGGTCTGGATGTCTTTCGACAGCAGTCCGTTGACCGTGATGTTCGTCCCCGAAACGTAATTCTCGATGTGCGTCTGGCTGTTGCTCAGGATATTCTTCTCGAAGAACGACGGGATCTGCACGATGGCCATGACCTTCCCTTCGCGCATCAGCCGCTCGCCTTCGTCCATGTCCTGGATTTCGTAGGCGACCAGGGCCGTCGGGGTCGCGTCGATCATCTGCGTGACCTTGCGCGAGAGCGACGTGTGGTCATCGTCCAGCACGGCGATCGGGATGTCGCGGGCCACGCCCTTGTTGAACAGCAGCGCGAAGAATGCGAACGACACCACGGGCAGCACGAGCATCAGCACGAAATACATCGGCTGGTGCGTCAGCCGCACAAGCTCGCGCCGCAGGACGGCGTAGGTATTATGCAGGAATCCCGGCATCGTCCCCTCCTATTTCCGGATTTCGTCCCAGTCCACGATTACGCTCATGCCCGGGCGCATATTCTCCACATGCGACACCGGCCTGGCCTTGATGGCGAAGGTGCGGATGTCGAACCCTCCCTGCGTACGCGTCGCCGCCCATGTCGCGAAGTCGGCCTGTGCGGAGATGTAGGTCACCTCGAACTCGACGTCGTAGTCCAGCGCCGGGACATAGCCGCTCATGCGGGTGCCGACGCCGATCCCCGGGAGCAGGGTCTCCTTGATGTTGAAGGTCACCCACAGGTCGGTCAGGTCGAGGATGGCCACGACGGGATAGCCGCTACCCACCAGTTCGCCCTGCTCGGCGATGATGGTCGAAACCTCGCCCGTCACGGGTGCATAGACCATTGCGTCGCCGATGTAGGATTCGACCTCGCTCACGGCTCCCTCGGCCTGGCGGACACGTGCCGCCGCGGCCTCCTTGTCCTCCTTGCGGGCTCCGTCCGACGCCAGGTCGTACTGCGCCTTGGCGGCCAGCGCCGTGGCTTCCATCGCCTTGTAGTTGGCCGACGCTTCGTCCAACTTCTGTTCGGGGACTACCCCCTGGTCGTAGAGGTTCTTCACGCGGTCGTAGGTCTTGCGTGCCAGTTCCAGCCCGGCCTGCGCCTTCTCCCACATGTTCAGGGCGGCTTCGATCTGCTGGATGCGTGCGCCTGCCAAGGCTGCCTGGTCGAGTGCAGCGGCGGCGCTTTTCACGGCCTCGGCCTGCTGGAGTTTGGCCTCCAGCTCGGGGGTCGAGAGCGTGTAGAGCAGCTGCCCCTTCTCCACGCGGTCGCCCTGACTGACCTTCATGTCGTCGATGCGCCCCGGGACTTTCGACGAGGCTTTGTAGGTCGTGCACTCCACCGTGCCCTGAATCAGCGTCGGGGTCCGTTTGGTGAGGTACCAGCTGATCAGTACGACCGAGAGGACGATGACCGCTGCGGCCGCCAGAATTCCGATTACGTTGCTTCGTTTCATATCGTTTGCTTGTTATCTATTTCGTATTGTTTGCGGGGGCCGACGGGCCGTAACGTGAAGCCCGCCCTTTCCCGATCTAATTTCCGCTTCTTGAGCCGTCGAAGAGAACCGCCTGCGCGTCGTTGCGGCGCGCGTAGGACGGATATTCGTCGCTGATGCCCGCGGCCTCGAGCAGCCGGGCCAGCAGCAGGTCGTAGTTGTAGGCCGCCTGCAGCCGCTCGGTGCGCACTCCCGCGAGGTTCAGCTCGGCGTCGATCAGGTCGGTCGACGAGCTCATGCCTTCGAGGAAGGCGGCGTTCTTCATGCGGAGGTACTCCTCGGCGAAGGCGAGCGAGGCGTCGATCGAGGTCATCTGGTTGCGGTAGTTCATCATCTGGTTGTAGAGTTTCTCCACCAGTACCGAGATGTCCTTTCCGGCCTTGTTCTGCAAGGCGCCGACCCGGCGTACGGTTTGCTTGGCCGCCGAATATTTATACTCGCGGTTCAGACCGTCGAAGATCTTGATGTTGACCCCCACGCCCACCGCCCAGCGGGGCACGAGCCCTGCGACCTGGTAGTTGTAGAACGAACCGCCACCGATGGCCGCCACCTGCGGCAGGAAGTCGGAGCGCCGCGCGCGCACGCCCTCTTCGGCCAGCTGGCGCTTGAGCGAGACCTGGTTGAGCAGCGGGTTGCGGTCTTGCGCCAGATCCTGGTAATAGGCCACGTCCTCGACCCGGTCGACGATGAACATCGACGTCACGGGTTGCCACGCGTTGTCCTGCCCCAGCGTGCTGTTCAGGGCACTGGCGATGGTTTGAGCCTGCAATTCGGCATTGGCCAGCTCGCGCTCGGCCTCCGCCATCTTGAATTCGACGTAGAGGCGTTCGCTCTGGGCGATCATGCCGTTCTTTTCGAGCGCGACGGCATCTTCGAGGTGGCGGCGTACGCCGTCGACCACCTGCCGGCGCACCTCGACGACCTGCATGGCGAGTGCCAGCCCGAAGTAGCGCTCCACGAGCTCCGAAATCAGCGCATTGCGGGTCTGGTTGCCCTGCTCCTCCGCCGTGCGTTCGTTGATCCTGGCGGCGCGGTTGGCGGCGTTGATCTTGCCGCCCAGCCAGATGGGCACCGAAACCTGCCCGCCCACGAACCCCAGGCTCTGATCCTGCACCTTGAGGAACCAGTCGGCGTTCATCAGCGGATTGAGCAGCCCGTTGATCGAGGGGATCATTTCGGGCGGTATGAGCCCGCTGCCGAGTATCTGCCCGGCGAGCTCTTTGGCCGGGCCTTTCATCTCGTTGAAATCGAATCCTATATCCTTGGACATGTAGGCGTAGGCGCCCATGACGCTGATCTTGGGCATACGCAGGCCGATGGCCGCACGGCGTTCCTGGGTGGCGGCCTTCTCCTCGAACTCGGCTGCTTTCATCGCGGGGTTTTCCGTGAGTGCCACGGCGATCGCCTCGTCGAGCGAGAGCGTACGCTTGGCCTCCTGCGCAGGCAGCCGGACGATGGTCGCAAGTGCCGCCGCCGCAAGGAGGGTTCTGACTGCTATTTTCATATTAATCAATGCGTTTATGGGGCAAATATATAAGTTATCCCGATATGTTGCGCGATTTTCCGGAAAAAGAGGCCAATTTTAGGCCCTTATGGACACAAATCGCGCCCGATTCATCGCTTCAGGTGCGCGTTGGCTTCCCATACGCCGTTGGCCAGCGCCGGGTATGCCCTGACGTCGAGGCCCGCTTCGCGCAGGGTCAGCGCCCCGCGGCAGCAGACGAAACAGTCGGGTTCGTAGAGTGCGAAGGCCGCCCGGGCGAAACCATGCCTGATAATCAGTTGCGTGCAGCTTTCGGGTTCGCTCGCCCGCCGTGAGCACGGCTCCATCGAGGAGTACATCGCGGCGCCGCGGAGCACGGCGCCTGCCGCCAGCGCCTTGGCGATGGCCTCCTGCTCGGCGTGGTGCGTTGCGGAAGTTTCGTGCGTGTAACCTGCAAATATCCGGCCGTCGGCCGTGGCTACGACCGCACCGACGCAGTAGGACGTCGGGCTGGGGGTGCATTTGCGGCCTTCGTCGACCGCCATCCGCAGGTAACGCAGGTCTTCCCCCGTCGTGTCGGGATGCAGCGTATAGGTCGTCACCTCCATGCCGTCGACCTGCTCGCAGGTGTGCGGGATGCTCTGGAGCGGCGCTGCGTCGAGGCTTGCCCCTGTCT
>ENA-OYXZ01000739-OYXZ01000739.1-human-gut-metagenome-genome-assembly--contig:-NODE-739-length-13561-cov-4.418629_pt1 | contig 13561 bp, 7 predicted proteins | sample MGYA00243975_ERZ653432 | MGnify/ENA primary metagenome ERZ653432 (study PRJEB26926, sample SAMN06164954) | human gut metagenome | biome: ENVO:00009003; feature: ENVO:2100002; material: ENVO:00002003...
CAGCGTCAGATGTGTATAAGAGACAGTTCAGGTGTACACCAGTCGGTAAGTTACCTTGCAAAGAATGGTTCGTCTCCGGTGGTTGGCGGGCAGGTAACGTCCAATACGAACCCAAGTGTCGCAGGCGAAGCGAATGTAAATATTGCATACCGCACACATGTACAGTCCTTTGGCTGGCAGGGCTGGAAGTACAATGGTGTGATGAGTGGAACAAGCGGTAAGGCAAAGAGACTCGAAGGCATCAACATCAAGCTTACGAACAAGCCATACAGCGGAAGTATTGTCTATACGACACATGTACAGTCTATCGGCTGGCAGGGCAATGAGAACAATGTGAATACATGGTTCCGTGATGGTCAGATGGCTGGAACAAGCGGACGTGCGAAGCGTCTTGAAGCAATTCGTATCGCACTGACCGGCGAGATGGCAGAGCATTATGATGTATACTACCGCGTCCATGCACAGACCTACGGCTGGCTTGCTTGGGCGAAGAACGGCGAAGCAGCCGGAACCGCAGGACTTAGCAAGCGTCTCGAAGGTATCCAGATCGTGCTCGTACCGAAGGGCGGTGCTGCACCGGCGAACAATTACGGTGGTGTTGTAACGACGAATAAGCAGACGTATATTAAGAAATAGAGGGAGTTATATAATATGAAATTGATGCAAAGAAAACATATTACCAGATGGATTTTAAGCGCTATGTTTGTCCTTGGTATGATATTTTCAATGAAATCAGTGACTGCATTTGCAGCAGACGAAGAGACTCAGACTATATATATCGGAGGAAATAAATTGACGGTTCCCATAGAGGAAGCGTCTTACTGGAACTATAATGAGGTGGATGGTACCATCAAAGCCTGTGCGGAGCAGGAAGCAAATGTATTGATCAATACGGTGGGAAAATATGGAGCTCCTGCATCGTCAATATACGTGAATCTGGTAAATGTAAATATTAAAGCAAAAGGCGGTGCGGAGGATTTCTCCAATGCAGGTATTTACTATCCGGAACAGGAAACCATGATGTATCTACGGATTAACGGAGATTGTAGCGTTACCGGTTCTAAGTATGGAATTTATGCAAAAATTTATGTTACACCATGTGATGAGAAAGCCAGACTTACGATTACAGCAGATAGTAGTCTTGCTCCTGAAGGTGTGGATGTTCCACAGGCAATTTCCTTGTGTTCGCCAGGGTCGAATCGTATTTACCGTGGGTATGGGCATACAGATTTTTCAGTGATCCTGCGGAGTGATACCATGACCACAATAAAAGGTGGTGGGGATCTTGATTGTGAAAGTACAAAAGCATCTGTTCTTATCAGTCCGAATATGGACGGCAGCGATGCAACAGAATACATCAAGGAAAACGGCATATTTAACCTTGGAGATACAAGCCGGGTAAAATATAGGGAATATAAGAGCGGCACACTGATGTACGATAAAGCGAAGATTACCGGAGCAACCTTGAAGTTTCATGACGGAGATGTCCCGGTATTCACGGCGAAGGTTTCAGAGGAGGATTCTGAAAAATATAATATTTCAAGTGAACAATGGAGTGAGCTGGATGAGAACGGGAATAAGGTGAATTGGTGCTCCTCCCGTAATTCTGAGAATCCGAAGGATGAGAGTCAGTTGTTAAAAAGATTTGAAGCCGGAAAGACATATTCTTATTCGGTAACGATTACTTGTAAGAGTTGGAACGTTAGTTTTACGGAACAAACACCGGTCATTATTAACGGAGAATCCTTTCTGATTACAAATAAAAAGATTGGAGAGGATTATGGAGCCATTGATGCTGTGAATGTGAAAAGTATCACAATACCAAAAGAAATTAAGCAGATTGAAATAGCTGATGTAACGCTTCAGCATGAGGCGGGAGAAACACCGAAGGCAACTGCAGCATTGTCTGGTGAGGATGCGGATGATTATAGGATTGCATATGAGTATTGGGAGGAAATGCAGGAGCAAGGGGATGGTAGTTTCAAACCGGTGAGATTTTGGTATTCCGATGAGAGTGAAAATGCAAAGCTTGCAGAGGATAAGAAGATAACTACCTTTGAAGGCGGGAAAACTTACAGGCATAGCATCAAGCTGGAAACATGCAATGAGAATTTTTTTGCTTCTGAAAATGATGGATTGTCTATTCTTGTAAATGGACAGACAGTAAATGCGAAAGATATGAAGATCAGTGATGACGGCATGACCTGTAATGTGATTCTTGCTACTGAGTTGATCGAGAAAGTCCCAGAACCAACTCCGGAACCGAAGCCAGAACCAACTCCAAATCCCGAACCAACGCCTACACCTACCCCGGCACCGGTTGTGACACCGGATGTTACGGTTTCTTACCGTACACATGTACAGTCCATCGGCTGGCAGGGCGTTGTGACGAACGGTACGATGAGTGGAACTTCCGGTAGGGCGAAGCGGCTCGAAGGCATCGAGATTTCGGTTGCAGGTAACAGCAATCTCGGTATTCAGTACACAACCCATTGTCAGAGCTATGGATGGTTACCATGGTCCGCAAATGGCGAGATGAACGGAACCGAGGGCGAGGCAAAGAGACTCGAAGCAATTAAGATTCAGCTCACAGGCGCAGATAAAGAGAAGTATGATGTATACTATCGTGTACACGCACAATCTTACGGCTGGCTTGCATGGGCGGCAAATGGCGCACCTGCAGGTACAGCAGGTCTTGCGAAGAGACTTGAGGCAATCCAGATCGTAATTGTGAAGAAGGGTGAGAGCTTCGATCATGCAATCGGAAATATCCAGTCTGCCCGTGGAGAAGCATATATCGCATCATCCACAGCAAATGCGAATCCGGTTGTCACAGGTGAGAACAATGTGAACGTAGAATATCGTACACACGTACAGTCCTTTGGCTGGCAAGGCTGGAAGTACAATGGCGTGATGAGCGGAACAAGCGGTAAGGCAAAGAGACTCGAAGGCATCAACATCAAGCTTACGAACAAGCCATACAGCGGAAGTATTGTCTATACGACACATGTACAGTCTATCGGCTGGCAGGGCAATGAGAACAATGTGAATACATGGTTCCGTGATGGTCAGATGGCTGGAACAAGCGGACGTGCGAAGCGTCTTGAAGCAATTCGTATCGCACTGACCGGCGAGATGGCAGAGCATTATGATGTATACTACCGCGTCCATGCACAGACCTACGGCTGGCTTGCTTGGGCGAAGAACGGCGAAGCAGCCGGAACCGCAGGACTTAGCAAGCGTCTCGAAGGTATCCAGATCGTGCTCGTACCGAAGGGCGGTGCTGCTCCGGCGAACAATTACGGTGGTGTTGTAACGACGAATAAGCAGACGTATATCAAGAAATAACATTTTTACACCCGATAAGGTATGATTCAAAGGGAATTAGAATAAAATATACCTTATCGGGTGTATTTTGTATATAAAAGAAAGCAGAGGAAGGAGTGAAACGCTCCAACCTCTGCTTTTTTCATGCAATGGATTATAACATATATTTCCGCATCCAGTAGTCGACCTGGAGCAGGTAGGCAATCATCTGTGGTCCGGCCATGAGCTGACCGAACCAAGGCTTTCCATATTCCTTTGGCTCGTCGAGGAACTTTAGCACCGCAGGGATATTCAGATAGCTCCGGAGCGGCGATGCGGTGTCGGTGACGACTTCGCGCAGGCGGTTCGCAAGCACACGTTCGTATTCCGGGTGATAGGTCTTCGGGTAAGGACTTTTCGGACGGTTCATGATCGTGTCCGGCAGGTATTTGGCGGCACAGGCACGGAGCAGGCTCTTCGGGACGCCGTCCTTGGCTTTGATCGACCAAGGAACATTGAATACATAGTCGATGACACGGTAATCGGCGAATGGCACTCTGGCTTCGAGTCCGTGCTGCATGGACGTGCGATCCATCCGGTCGAGGAGCGTCTGCATGAACCAGCGGATATTCAGATAGGCAATCTGGCGTTTCTTCGTATCGAGTGGAGATTCCTCCGGCAGGATATCGACTTCGGAGAGTGTTGTGCGGTATGCTCTGGCGATATATTTTTCCATCTGCATGCTGGCGGCAAATTCCGGATGGAGCAGGGATTTGCGGAAGGAGATGTCCATCGTCCATGGGAAGGTGGTTGATTGCAGCATGGCGTCACGGTGAAACCACGGATAGCCGCCGAAGATCTCATCGGCACATTCACCGGTCAACGTGACCTTGTGGTGTTTTGCAACCTCCCCACAGAAATATAACAGCGACGAATCGACATCTGCCATCGTTGGCAGACACCGGCTGTCGACGGATGCCTCGAGCAGATCGGCAAGCTGCGTGTAGGAACACGTCAGGTAGATATGATCCGAGTGCAGATAGTCTTTCATGATATCAACGTAAGGCCGGTCTTCACTCGGCTGGAAGCTGTTCGCCTGAAAATAAACGGCATTGTCGGTATAATCGAAGGAGTACGTCGTAAGAGGTGTATCCTCCGGCAGGAAATGGCTGCAGACGGCGGATACATACGAGGAGTCCACGCCACCGGAAAGCAGGGTGGAGATCGGAACGTCGGACACCATCTGCATACGGATACTGTCTTCAAGCAGGTATGAGGTTTTCTCTACCGTTTCCTCGTAGCTGTCGGTGTGCGGGTGGCTCTCAATCCGGTAGTATAGCCGGGATGTCATATACTGCGGCGAGTAGGTCAGATATTCGCCGGGCTTGATCTCTTTGATCCCGGAGAATACACCTTTGCCGTACGTCTTCGCCGGTCCGAGGGAGAAGATCTCGTTGAAGCTGTTCATGTCGATGCATGGACGCACGCGCGGGTATTCAAACAATGTATCAATCCTCGAGGCGAACACGAGTGTATCGCCGGTCTTCGTATAATAAAGTGGTTTGACACCGAAGCGGTCACGGTAGAGGTAGAGTGTATTTCGCATGCTGTCGTAGATGGCGATTGCGAAGATACCGTTTAATTCTTTGACAAAGCCCGGTCCGTAATGACAGAACGCAGCGATGATGACTTCCGTATCGGAGTTTGTTTCAAAGGTATAGTTTTTCCGGAGCAGTGTTTTCTTTACTTCCTTGTAGTTGTAGATCTCGCCGTTATATACAATATAGTAGGTGTTTCCGTCCTTCGTATAAGACATGGGCTGTCTGCCATTTTCGAGATCAATGATAGACAAGCGTGTGTGCGCAAGGCAGCACGAATTTATGATGGTATGACCGTAGGTGTCCGGCCCGCGGTGGTTCATCGTATTGATCATACGGGACAGTGTATGAAAGTTTTGCTTGGGATTTTCCGCATAGTTCTGGTCTGGGTTAAAGTAGCCCGCAATGCCACACATACAGATGCTCCTTCACACTTTTTCTTATTATATTCATTTTCTGCAAGGTTGTTTCGTATAATGTACAAATTAGAGGCGGACGGAAATTGTAATTATACTGTATGAATTATCTACGACAGTATATTGTTACAATTTCCGGCGTATTCTATCTAAGTTGCACTAGATAGAAACGCAAAAAGGAGAGGAAATGAAGAAAAAGATTATATGTGCGATTCTGACACTGATCATGATGCTTTGCATAGTTTGTCCGGCTGCGTATGCGGAAACAGAGGATGCGCTTGCAATCCAGTCGAAATCGGTGTTACTGATGGAATTAGAGAGCGGGACGGTACTTTATGAGAAGAATGCGGATGAGATGCTGCGCCCGGCATCGGTGACGAAGGTCATGACATTGCTTTTGATCTTCGAGGCGTTAGAACGCGGAGATATCGCGCTGGACGATACGGTTGTCGTGACTGAGCACGCGGCGTCGATGGGCGGCTCACAATGCTTCTTCGAGGCAGGCGAGGAACAGACGGTGCAGGATATGATCAAATGCATCGAGGTGGCCTCCGGTAACGATGCGGCAGTGGCGATGGCAGAGCATCTGGCAGGTTCGGAGGCAGCGTTTGTCCAGAAGATGAACGAGCGGGCGAAGGAGCTTGGTATGGAGCATACGCATTTTGACAATGCATGCGGGCTGGAGGTTGAGACACATCTGACGTCGGCGCGGGATATCGCGATCATGTCCAGACAGCTTTTGCTTTATCATCCGGATATCCTTACATATTCGACGATCTGGATGGATTCCATCACACATAAGACCAGACGGGGCGAATCACAGTTTGATCTTGCGAATACGAACAAATTCCTGAATCTCTACACAGGGGCAAACGGACTGAAAACCGGATATACATCGCAGGCGAAATACTGTATGTCTGCGACGGCGACGCGGGATGGCGTGACGTTGATCGCAGTTGTGATGGGAGCGGAGACGAAGGAGATCCGGAACAGTGAGGCAATGAAGCTGCTTGATTACGGATTCGCACAGTGCCGTCCATATGTGGATACTGAAGTCGTGCCGGAGGATCTGCAGATCCCGGTGCAGAATGGTACCTGCAAATCGGTGACGGTAAAGCCGGTGGAACAGCACACGATCACGCTTGTAGCGACGAACCCGGATCAGATTGAAAAACAGGTGATCGCCTACGAAAATCTGAAAGCACCGATACAGGAAGGGGATGCGGTCGGTGTTGTGCAGTATTCCTGCAACGGAACGTGTATCAGCGAAGTGATCCTGTATGCAGAGCGGTCGGTGCCGAAGCTTGACTTAAAATACAGTTTATCGGAGATTGCAGGAAGAATATTTATGGCGAAATAACTGAAGATAGGGTATAATAAAGCCATGAGTATGAATTTTCAGATAGTGCGTTACAATTTTATCAGTCAGAAAGTCCGGAAACCATTACGCATTGTGATGATCGCTGATCTGCACAATCAGGTATATGGTCTGGAGAACACGGATCTGCTTACCGCGATTGACACGGAGCAGCCGGATATTATTTTACTGCCTGGCGACATGATCGTCTGTCGGAAGAGCGAACGGAAGAATAACAGGGTGACAGCGGACACGATCCGGAAGATGACTGAAATTGCACCGGTTTATTATTCCTATGGAAATCATGAGCGCGGATTGCTTGAATGCGTGCGGGAGACCGATGGTATCTGGCAGGAATACAGCCAGCATCTCAAAGGTGCACATCATCTGCATATGCTGGTAAATGCACATGAATTTTTAGAGCCTTGGAATGTCTGCCTGTATGGCTTGGATCTGCCCCGGGCGTATTATAAGCGGCTGATCAAGAAACCGCTACGGGAAGATGTGCTTACCAGCATGCTTGGGAAGATGCAGCCGGATCACTGCAATGTGCTGCTTGCACACAATCCGGATTATTTTCGGTCATATTGTACACTGCATCCAGACTTGATCGTGTCCGGGCATAATCATGGCGGCATGATACGGATACCGGGACTTGGCGGAGTGATCTCTCCACGGTTACATCCATTTCCGAAGTATGACTATGGGGTGTATGAGAGCACGGATTCCCAGACGAAGATGGTTGTGACCGCAGGCTGCGGTATGCATTCGATCCATATCCGGATTAACAACCCGCCGGAGATGGTTGTGATTGATGTAAATAAGATGTAAAATTTCCGCATTTGGTTGCAATCATGCAGTCTATGGGATATGATACAGAAACAGAAATCTGTATACTAAATAAAAAGGACGTAACTATGAGCAGGGGAAAAAAGGATAGAGAAGAAATAACGAATACGGAAGAAGTCAAAGAGACGGAAGTATCAGACGAGATGGAGAAAGCAGAGGATTCGGAGAAAGCAGAGGACGACAAGAAGCCGGAAGAAACGAAAGAAACAGACGATAAGCCCGTGAGTCTCTATGTGCAGGAGCCATTTATTGATCCTTCGGTGTATCGGCAGCGCAGAAAGAAACGGATCATCCGCACGGTGACGATTGCGGTTGTTGCAACATTGCTTGCGGTCTATATCGGTGGCGTGATTTTCCATATGCACCGCTTTGGAGTAAATACGACGATCAACGGCAGGAATGTAGCAGGAAAATCTGTACAGTCTGTGGAGGATATGCTGCTTTCGGATGCACGGAAATACACACTGGATATCAAGTTCAAGGACAGTGATTTTACTTTCGTACTGGGGGATGCGGATTCTGATGTTGCACTGACGGATTCAGTGGATACACTGTTAAAGAAACATTCACCGTTTCTTTGGTTTGTAAACAGCTTTCACAGTTATGATTATAAGATTGATTATACAGTAAACTGTGACAGGGAAAAGTTGGAAGCCTGTCTGCAGGCATCACCGGCACTGGATCGAGCTTCCATGACAGAATCAAAGGACGCGAAGGTTGTTTTGGAGGATGGCGAGGCAAAGGTCATTCCAGAGGAGACGGGAACGAAGCTTGATACGGCAAAGTTATATGACAAGGTAATAAATGCTCTGAAAAATTATGATACTACACTGGATGTGGAAGCCGAAGAGTGTTATATTCCAGCACATATTCTGGCGGATTCGGAGTCCATTCTGAAAACAAAGGAAGACGCAGATGCATTTGTCGATATCGAAGCCGTGTATGATTTTGGTTCGTATACATATACCATTCCAAAGGAAGAACTTACGAAGATGGCATATGTCAGTTCGGATGGAAGTATCCAGATCAGCAGAAGTAATGTGGAAGCGTATGTCGAAAAATTTAAGGAGAAATTCACGACTGCGGATACTGACCGTGAATTTACGACGCATGATAAGAAGACGATTCTCGTGCATGGCGGGTATTATGGCTGGGTGATCGACGCGGAGACAGAGGCGGAGGAGTTGTACGATCTTCTGTCAAAGAAGAAAAGCTTCACGAAGGAACCAGCATGTAAGCGCCGTGGCTATGCACTGTGTGCGCAGAATGATATCGGTTCGACCTATGTGGAGGTTGATCTGACAAACCAGCATGTATATTATTATCAAAATGGCAGATTGAAATGGGACAGTGATTGTGTATCTGGGCAGACACCGGGACACAAGACACCAGGAGGTCTGTATGGTCTTACCTATAAGAAGATGCATGCGACACTCATTGGTGAGGACTATGAGACACCGGTCACATACTGGATGCCGTTCAATGGTGGTATCGGTCTGCACGATGCGAACTGGCGTGGAAAATTCGGTGGAGAAATCTATACCTACAGCGGTTCCCATGGCTGTGTAAATCTGCCGCCATCAAAAGCAGGCGAGTTATATGAGTATGTCGAAGCGGGCATGCCAATCGTATGCTATTGGAGAGATGAAGTCACTTTTGTAAATAAATAGTTCAATTTGCAGGAGGATACGGAATGAAAAAAGAGATAACTTACGAGGAGTTGCAGGCGGCAGCTTCTTATGTGCAGGCACGTCTGCCATATACACCAAAGGTAGCGCTCGTGCTTGGCTCGGGACTGGGCGATTTTGCAGATCGTCTGACGATTGATGCGAAGATCCCATATGGTGAAATCCCACATTTCCCGGTATCGACAGTGGCAGGGCATGCTGGATGTTTCCTGCTTGGAAAAGTCGGGGATTGCCCGGTGCTGATCATGAAGGGACGTGTGCATTATTACGAAGGGTATTCGATGCAGGAGGTTGTGATGCCAGTGCGTGTGATGCACATGCTTGGCGCGGAGATTTTAATTCTTACGAATGCGGCAGGCGGCATGAATCCGTCGTACAAGCCGGGGACGCTGGTACGGATCACGGATCAGATTACGTCGTTTGTGCCATCCCCATTGATTGGAGCAAATATGGAAGCACTTGGTACGAGGTTCCCGGATATGAGTCATGTGTACGACGTAGAGCTTGGAAAAAAGTTGGATTCAGTGGCGAAGGCGCAGGGAATTACTCTGGAAGAAGGCATTTATCTGCAGGCGACCGGACCAAACTATGAGACACCGGCGGAGATCCGCATGTACCGGACACTTGGTGCAGATCTGGTTGGTATGAGTACCGCGTGTGAGGCGATGGCAGCACGGCATGCTGGTATGAAGATCGTTGGTGTATCATGTGTCACGAATATGGCGGCAGGTATGAGCACCGGAGAATTAAACCACAAGGAAGTGCAGGAAACTGCGAATAAGATTGCAGAAGATTTCCAGACACTGATATACAAATTTATTACAGAAATAGGATAAGACAAAATTATGGATAGAAAGATTTTTCACAGATTATTTGAAGAACGAATTGTTATGTTAGATGGTGCAACCGGAAGTAACCTGATGCAGGCAGGCATGCCGGTTGGTGTATGCCCGGAGAAATGGATTCTGGAGCATCCTCAGCACCTGATCAAATTGCAGCGCGCATATATTCAGGCAGGAACAAATATTCTGCTTGCGCCGACCTTTACGGCGAACCGGATCAAGCTTGCCGAATATCATCTCGAGGATAAGATTCGCGAGATGAACATGCAGTTGGTTGACCTGACGCGGACGGCAATCGCACAGGAGAATCATCGTGGATTTATCGCGGGTGATATGACGATGACTGGCAGACAGCTTCAGCCGGTCGGTGATCTGGCGTTTGAGGAACTGGTGGATGTATATAAGGAACAGGCACAGATCCTCGTGGAGGCAGGTGTCGATCTGTTCTTTGTAGAGACGATGATGAGCCTTGCGGAGGCGCGTGCATGCGTGATCGCCATTAAAGAGGTCTGTAATCTGCCAATCATGGTAAGCATGACCTTTAACAGCGATGGAAAGACGTTGTTCGGCTCGACACCAGAGGCGTCTGTTATCGTGCTGCAGTCGCTTGGCATCGATGCGGTTGGCATCAACTGTTCGACTGGACCGAAGGAGATGGAAGCACTGATCAAGCGTATGGTGCGGTACGCAACGATTCCGGTATTTGCGAAGCCAAACAATGGTATGCCGGAGCTGATCGATGGCGAGACGAAATATACAATGACACCGGAGACGTTTGCTGAGTATGGACGCGCTTTGGTGGAAGCCGGAGCGAGAGCCGTGGGTGGCTGTTGTGGTTCGACACCGAAGCATATCGAGATGCTGAAGAAGGTTGTCCGCTCCGTGGAGCCGGAGGCAACGAAACCAGTCTGTACCCGTGTATTATCCAGTGAGAGTGCAGTACAGGAAATCCATCTCGATGGCAATTTTTTAGTCGTCGGGGAACGTATCAATCCGACCGGAAAGAAAAAACTGCAGGAGATGCTTCGTGCAGGAAACATGGATCTGGTTGTACAGATGGCAGAAGAACAGACGGAACGTGGGGCGAAGATTCTCGATATCAATATGGGTATGAACGGCATTGACGAGCTGGAAATGATGAGGCGTGCTGTTTACGAAGTGATTTCTGTGACGAATCTTCCGCTCTGTATTGATTCGAGTCATGTCGAGATTATCGAAGCAGCACTCCGTATCTATCCGGGACGTGCGCTTATTAACTCGATTTCATTAGAAGAGAAGAAATGCCGCCCGCTTATGCGGATTGCAAAGAAATATGGTGCGATGGCGATACTCCTTCCGCTTTCGGACAAGGGCTTGCCGGAGAATCTTGATGAGAAGAAAGAGATTATCTGCCGGTTGCTAGAGATTGCGGACGAGGAAGGCTTGTCACGCGATTCCCTGATCATCGATGGTCTGGTTGCAACGGTTGGTGCAAACCGGATGGCGGCACTTGAAACACTCGATACGATTGCCTATTGTAAGAATGAACTGCAGATTCCGACGATCTGTGGTCTGTCCAATATTTCCTTCGGACTGCCAGAGCGAATCAACGTCAATACCGCATTTCTGACGATGGCGATCGCAAACGGTCTGACAATGGCAATCTGTAATCCGGGACAGGCAATGCTTGTGAATGCGAGCCTTGCGGCAGATCTGCTGCTTGCCAAGAAGGATTCGGATAATATTTATGTGGAAAATGTAGTCGCTTTATCCCAGACCGAACAGACGGCTGCCAAGAATGTGGCAGGTGTGTCCGAAGAAGGAAGCCGTGTCTATCACGATGTTGTAAAGGGTAACAAAGGCAGTATCGTGGAGAATGTAAAGAAGGAATTAGAGTCGGGCAAAGATCCGCAGACAATCATTGATGAGGATCTGATTCCGGCAGTCAACAAGGTTGGCGAGTTGTTTGAACAGAAGAAATATTTCCTGCCACAGCTCATTGCGGGTGCGACAGCGATGGATCTTGCAATCGAATACATCACGCCGCTGCTTCATATCGAAGAGAATGCCAAGCCGAAGGGTACAGTCATTATGGCGACGGTCGAGGGTGATATCCACGATATCGGTAAAAACCTTGTTGTCCTGATGCTGAAAAACTACGGCTACAAGGTTGTGGATTTAGGCAAGGATGTGCCGCTTGACAAGATCATTGCGGCAGCGAAGGAAGAGCATGCCGATATCATCGGATTATCTGCGCTTATGACAACGACGATGATGCGGATGAAGGATGCCGTTGAGTATGTGCGCGCAAATAACCTTCCTTATAAGGTCATCATCGGAGGTGCTGTTGTATCGCAGAATTTTGCAGATGAGATCGGGGCAGACGGTTACTCTAAGGATGCAAACGAGGCGGTAAAGCTTGTTGACAAACTATTGACAGACAAGTAACAAAGGGTTAAAATAGCAGATAATAATTTTTGACGAAATAATAGGAGAAAGGTGGAACATTTTATGAAAAAAATGGTCTTATCCCTTTTGGTAGATAATACATCCGGTGTACTGAGCCGTGTGTCCGGAATGTTTAGCCGTAGAGGATATAATATTGACAGCTTATCAGTTGGCGTGACAGAGAATCCAAGATATTCCCGTATGACGGTTGCCGTGAGCGGCGATGATCGTATTTTGAGCCAGATCAAAAAACAGCTTCTGAAGCTGGAGGATGTCTGCGAGATTACGGAACTGAAAGATGGAGAGTCTGTATGCCGTGAACTTCTGCTTGTCAAGATCAAGGCAAGTCTGGAAGAGAGACAGCAGATTATTTCCCTGACGGATGTATTCCGTGCAAAGGTTGTTGATGTATCAACGGATTCCGTTATGATAGAGATTACAGGAAATGTCAACAAGATTGAAGCATTTATCTCGCTTCTGGATGGGTTCGAGATTTCCGAGATGGTACGTACAGGCTTGACAGGTCTTACAAGAGGCGCTGTAAGCGGAAACTAAGGTCATTACTTACGATTAAGTAGTAACGATAAATATTTTTTACAAAATCAGGAGGATATGATAATGTCAGCAAAGATTTTTTATCAGGAAGATTGTAATCTGTCACTGTTGGATGGCAAGACAATTGCAATCATCGGCTATGGTAGCCAGGGTCATGCACATGCTTTGAACTTGAAGGACAGCGGATGCCACGTCATCATCGGTCTTTACGAGGGAAGCAAGTCATGGGCTAAGGCTGAGGCACAGGGATTTAAGGTATACACAGCCGCTGAGGCTGCAAAGCAGGCTGATATAATTATGATTCTTATCAACGATGAGTTACAGGCAGATATGTACAAGAAAGATATCGAGCCAAACCTCGAAGCAGGCAACATGCTGATGTTTGCACATGGTTTCAACATTCATTTCGGATGTATCAAGCCACCGGCAAATGTTGATGTAACAATGATCGCACCTAAGGCACCGGGTCATACAGTACGTTCTGAGTATCAGGCTGGTAAGGGAACTCCTTGTCTGATCGCTG
>ENA-OYXZ01000753-OYXZ01000753.1-human-gut-metagenome-genome-assembly--contig:-NODE-753-length-13447-cov-5.669131_pt1 | contig 13447 bp, 11 predicted proteins | sample MGYA00243975_ERZ653432 | MGnify/ENA primary metagenome ERZ653432 (study PRJEB26926, sample SAMN06164954) | human gut metagenome | biome: ENVO:00009003; feature: ENVO:2100002; material: ENVO:00002003...
GCTATTGAATCTAAAAAAAATGCTCCTAAAAATGATAAAGCGGCAAAGGTAAACTTACAACTCATAAAATATATCAGGCTGAAAATCACCTGATTACAGATTTTTACTGCTATTGCTGTCTAACAGCTTGTAATAGATATGAATAACACGGTTTACGCCTTTTCTTTTGCGAGGATTCTCGTCAATGGTCACATATTCAATCAAGTCAAGACACATCTGCCTTGTAAGCGTTTCTGCTCCTGCATAGCTTTTAAGACGGCGGATAAATTCGTCCACATCACGTTCGTCCTGTTTCGACTCAGCTATCTTATGGTGCATATCCGTAATAGCTGTTTCAACAGTCTGTAACTCCTGCTGATACTCACCGAGGAGCTTTACACAAATTTCTTCGGGTATTCTGTTCTGAACCTTATCCTCATACACGGAACGTATCAGTCGATTTAATTCGATCTGTCGCTGTTCCTTTTCGTGAAGCTGTTTCTGCCAGGCAGCAAGTTCTTTTTGACTGTTATGCGACTTCTGTTCAAGGAACAGTTTTCGTGCGTTATCCTCGTCAATGGTTATATCAATCATACGGCGAATATCATCAAGAATAATACTTTCAAGCAATTCTGCTCTGATATAGTGTGTACCGCAAGCTTGTTTTCCGGATCTTGCGTATCGTCCGCAGATATAAGCAGCCGGATCTCCAGACTGCTTCATTTTATTTTTGCAGTCAGCACAGTAACAGAATCCTGAAAGCGGCAGTGTCACACCCTTTTTGGTACGCTTGCCTCTGCTGTGAGATTGCTCTATGGCTCTTACCTTGTTCCAGAGTTCCATAGAAATAATAGGTTCATGATTATGCTCCACAATCGCCCAGTCATCTCTGTCTTTCTTTATGACCTTATGATTTTTGTGGGATACTGTTGTAGTGCGGAGCTGAGTGAGGTTGCCAATATAGATTTCATTGCAAAGGATACGCTTTACACTCCAGTCACTCCACAAGCTTTCTGTGTCATTCGGTACAGGCTTTCCATCTCGCTGACAGGCATAATCGGAAGGCGGTAGGATATGTTCATTGTTCAGCTCTCTTGCAATTGCTTTCAGTTTCATACCGCTTGCTCTCATTTCAAAGATACGGCGGACAATTCCTGCGGCATACTCATCAATGACAGGAGTACTGTTTTCATCGTTTGATTTGATATATCCGTATGCGGCATAAGACGCAAGATATTTTCCCGACTTTGCACTTGCAGATAGAACAGCCCTGATTTTCTTTGAGGTGTTGGCAGCGTGCCACTCATTGAAAACATTCATAATCGGCATCATATCCATACTTGCACTATCCGAATTGAATGTGTCTATATTGTCAGTCAGAGCAATAAAACGGATATTATACATTGGAAAAATGTAGTCCGTATACTGACCAACTTGGATATAATTCCTGCCGAAGCGTGAAAGGTCTTTACAGAGTATCAGATTAATAGTTCCGTTCTTGGCATCTTCCAGCATTCGCTGTACGCCTGGTCTGTCGAATGTTGTACCGCTGATACCATCGTCGATATATGTATCATAAATCCTCCACCCCTGTTCCTGCACATATTTTGTCAGGATTTTTCTTTGATTTTCAATTGAAAGGGATTCACCTGCACGCTCATCATCTTTGGACAAGCGAAGGTAAATGCCCACATTGTATTCAGTCTGCTTTGGTAACATAAACTCTCCTTTCCTCCAAAGCAGCCTATTTCGGCATACCCATTATAGCGCAGTACGCCGAAAAAGGCAATAGCTTTCAGAAAAAAGTTTATGCTCCACTTGGCACTCTGCCAAGCATTTCGTTCATAGCACGATTAATTGCATAGTCGTACATCACATCATTGATATTTCTATCACCGATAAAGTGACTTATCACAGTAAAATTCTGTCCGTCCACTTCATACTTGTTGGTATGCGTTGGACAGTCGTGGAACTGAAAATTTTGTTCCTGCATAGTTTTGTTGTTTGTCATAGCGAATTTTCTCCTTTAGCTTCTCTATCTCTATGCTTTTAGAGTGAGGGCATCGCTTTCTCTCTCTTACCCTCTTAAGCTGTAAAGACCGATGTTTCCAAATATCAGTTGAGTATTTTTACAGCCGATAAAATTATAGCGCCTATGAGTATAAAAATCCAGTTCCAAATTCAACAAACTTTTTGTTCTGAAAAGCAATTCAGTTCCGCATTTTTTCGTAAAATTCTCAATAGGGTTTGATAGATACCTTTAAACCTGTTTTTAAGCTTTCGACATTGTCACCAGAGAAAAAGGAAATGCACCGAACGTTGAAACTCAGTGCATTAATAATTTCATATGATAATTTATTACGCAAGAACAAATTGCTGCATTTCACGGATCGTCATATCAATCGGATTGATTTTTCTCTCCTTGCAGTATGCAAGAATAGCTCGATAATCATAGTGAATATCGCTGTCTGAAGAAGCATGAAAGTCAACAAATCCTCCAGCTGCATCGGCAACATCGTCTAACTCACAAATCTGAATAAATTCTTTCTCTGACATTTCAATCCCTCCCGAAATTATAAATCTGAATAAGTTTTTTTGCAGCTTCTTCATCGATAATCATTCTGTACGGATGAGGATGACCGATAAAGATAGCTCCAAGTGACCTTGCATAGTGGCTGACAAGACTGATGTTTTTCGCATCAAAATATACAAATCCATCAAAGCCAAGTTCATAGGAACGCTGCACAGCGATCGCAAACAAGTGACCTCCCACGCCAATGTATTCTTTAGCATCATGTTTGTTGTGAGGTGCGCTTTCAGCAATCTTTACATACACAGCTTTATCACGCTGCATAACCTGAATTGCAATAAGACCTTGTATTCGTTCATCATCATTGACAGTCAGTTTGTAAATTTCGCAATTCGTTAAATCTGAATCTGTCCATTTGAAAAGCCACTTGTTTAAATTCATTAATTCTGTTTTGCTTACTGCTGAAAATGATGTTTCAACAATTTTACTATCCTTCACACGTTCAAGACATGGTGTCAGCTGATCTATTTCTATGTTCACAGGCATCACTTCCTTTGTAATTATTATACCATATTTCAAAATGTAAATCAATATTCTGCTGTAAGAAAAAATTTGTATTTATGCCTTTCAATTTGAATGCAACGATTGATAATCAATCGACATTCAAAACATCGTCTGTATAAATCAGCCGATGAAAATTGTATTTTCACAAAAGTGCCGCCCAATTTCCATAATTACTGCGCAGATGAAAAGTACAATTGAGATGTTCCCGAAGGAACAGAATTTCAGCAAGAAATGCTGAAAAATATCGTGGATATGAAATATCCACTCAAACGTAGCAAGCACGGTACTTTGCGCCACATTTTGAAAAAATGCGGACGAAAGCACGATGCTTGTCAGGGGAATTTTTCCCCTGAAACCCCTTAAATAAAAATCGCTTATGCGAACAGAAGAAAGGATACTTTATGACCACCGATGAAAGAAAAATTCTCCGTGAACTCAGAAGTAAAAATGCCAATGAAGTTGCATGGAATATTCTCGAAGACCGCCGGAGAAAAGAACTTGAAAAAGTCCTCTCCGAAACTGATAATCTGACTGAACAGGAACAGTTTTATCTGGACTGTCAGAATCAGAACAGAAACCACACTCTGAATATCCGTTTTAACGATGCTGAATGGGAGCATATTGAGAATCAGTCTCAGGCTCTTGGAATGAAGAAATCTGCTTACGTCCGTGACTGTGTTATGGCTCACGAAAAAGTGATTTTTGACCGTGATGAAACAATTGATTTGATAAGACAGATAAAGGGTATTTCCACAAACATCAATCAGCTTGTCTACAGAGTGAACCGAACCAATAATTTTTACAGGGAAGATATGCTTGAAGTGAAAGAGAAAGTGAGTGAAATATGGCAGTTACTAACATACATCCAATCAGGGCTACAACAGGTAAAGCAATTAGATACATTCTTGACCCAGACAAGACCGGGAATGGTCTCTATGTTGAATCTTTTATGTGCGAGGGAAAGTCAGACAGAGCAGCAAGGCAGTTCAAAGAATTCAGAGAGAATTTCGGAACTGGAAGAAGTACAACAGAAGCACAGCACATAATTCAGAGTTTTGCACCCGGAGAAGCCACTCCCGAACAAGCAATGATGATTGCTCAGTTACTATGCAGCCGACTTCTGAAAGACCAGTATCAGTATATTATTGCCATTCACAATGACCATGAACACGTTCATGCACATATCATTTTCAACAATGTAAATATGCAGACAGGACGCACCTTTGAAACAGAAGAAAATCAGGGTAAAAAGCCTGACAGAGCATGGGCGAAGCTGCGGAAAATCTCCGATGAAATATGTAAAAAAGCTGGCTTGTCAGTAATTGAAAATCCCAAATATGGCAAGGGTATTTCTCATTATGAATGGGAGCAGAAAAATACGAAAAATTCATGGAAAGCTGTTCTCAAACATGACCTTGACAGAATCATTTGCGACAGCACAAGTTTTGAGGACTTTCTGAATCGCTGTGCAGCTGTCGGAATTGAAGCTGTTTACAAGCCTGAGAATACTGTTTCCTTAAAGTTCAGAGGTAAAGGACAGGAGCGTTATACAAGGGCGAAAACTCTCGGCTGGTCTTATCTTCCGGAGAATATCAAAGGGCAGATAGAGCTGATATGTAAATACCGTTTTAAGCTTGAAAGAGCAAAGGAAAGTGCCGCTCCCAAAGAACCGATACCGACCGCTCCAGAAGCCATTGTACAGCCTGTCAATAAGCCTGAAACACCAAGCCAATGGACTGATATTCAAGGCATGAAGAATGCTTCACAGGTCATCAGCACGCTTACAGAAATGGGTATCAATTCTACTGAGGAATTAAAGAAAGCTATGTACAGGCAGCGTATCAAAATGGGTGCAATGATCGGACCGATGGACAATATATCAAGGCAGATCAAAGATATTACCGAGCTTGCCAAACAGACAAAACACCTTATCAACCTTACACCGAGATACAAGGAATACAAGGCTCTTTCGGAACGAAAACAGGCTAAGTACAGAGAGAAAAACCGTGATTTTCTGGAAGATTATCACTATACGCTGAAATATGTCCAGAAGCATAATGGCGATGATAGCAGATTTCTCAGCCTGGATGCTCTCAAATCTAAGCGTGACAGGCTTGTATCTGAAAAATCTGCAAAAAATATGGAATATACCGCTGAAAAGAAAAAATTCGACCAAATGGAAAAGTGCCGTGCTCAGATTGAAAATTATCAGAGCAGACGGCACGTTGCAGAAAGGAGTATGGGCAGGAAGAAAGGTGAGTTGGAATAATCAATCGAACTCAATTTCAGGCAGTTCGATTACATCAATTATGGTTTCAGTTGTAATAGTTCCGGCTGAAACATCTGAATCAACCGGTTTTGCGGTCGTTTCTTGTGCGGGAGTATTGCTTTTTTCCATTACTGCCGGAGTCGTTATCTTAGCTGTTACTTTCGTTGTGACAGTTTCATGTCGTATGGTTTCAGATTTTGTGGTGACTGCCTTGTTATCGTTATTGGATTTATCAGCTTTATCGGACTGCGCTGATACGTTCTGTGACATTTCAGAAGTATCATCTTCGATTTCAATTTCGGGCAGAATAAATTCTTTGTCTGTACTCGTTATGGTGTCAGAATTTGCTGTTTCACTTTTTATATTTGATGATATTTCAGAAGAATCCTGACTAATTACTGATGTTTCCGATTCTGAAACAGTAAGCTCATTTTCCGACGTATCTTTTGATTTATCATCACTGCACCCTGTAAAAAAGCACATCTGCGAAATTACGGCGGCAGTGCAAATCAACAATGTTTTTCTTTTCATGTTTATAATCTGCCTTTCTGCGAAAGGCACCAATCGGGTAATGAAAAGTGCTTTCGCTAAAATACTAAAAGTGATATAATGTAGTTGAGTGAAACGGTCAACTACAGAAACCGTGGAGGTGAGTGGCGGGGCTGTATAGCGGCAACCTCGCATGTTTATATGGTTCGATTCTTTGTTAAGGCATCAATAACTGGCGTAAACAAGTAACCCGTAAACTTATCTCTTTCAAATCGACTCGATTTTGCCGAAGAATCAGTCAATGCCGTTTCCTAAATTTTTTTCACAGGAGGAATGTCAATGGCATTTAAAATCTTCCGTAAGAACTGCTGCGGACTTGATGTTCACAAAACCTGGATCTATGCCTGTATCGGAATAACCGATTCCAACAATCGTACAGAGTACAAGCAGGCTCGCTTTTCTTCTTTTTCCAATGGCTTGAAGGAACTTGCTGAATGGCTTGCTAAATACTCATGTACAGAAGTTTGTATGGAATCATCGGGAAAATATTGGATTCCTGTTTTCAACATTCTTGAAAAAACTTGCTGGGTAACTCTTGCTCATCCCAAATACACCAAATCGCAGAAAGGCAACAAAACAGACCGCAAAGATGCGAAATGGATTTGCGATTTGTTTATGTGTGATATGATTAAACCAAGCTTTATCCCACCGCCTGATATACGGCAGCTTCGTGACCTTCTGCGATTCCGTATGAAACTGACGTATCAGATTACTGGTATGAAAAATCGTGCTCTCAATTGTCTTACCGTTTCCAATCTGAAACTTGACGATGTGTTTTCTGACGTGTTTGGTAAATCCTCACGTTCCATCATTGGGCAGATACTTGAACATCCCGGTGAGACCTTTGATGTTACACCTTTTGTACATAAACGCTGTAAGCACCCGATTGAAGAAATACAAGCAGCGGTTGAAGGTGCTATCTGTCCCGAACAAGCGACCAAACTAAAAATCTGTCTTGACTTTATTGATGAACAGGAAAAACGTATTACGGAACTTGATTCTGAAATATTCCGGCTTGCCGAACCGCATAAAGCCGTGCTTGATTTTATCAGAACTGTTCCCGGTTTATCAAAAGAGCCTTTGACCGCAATTCGCATACTTTCTGAGATTGGTGCAGATATGTCTGTATTTCCAACATCAAAGCATCTTGTTTCGTGGGCTGGCTGTTGTCCCCGCAATGACAGCAGCGCACAGAAAGTCAAATCTACAAGAATATCTCGTGCAGGTTCTTTTCTGAAACCGCTCCTTGTGCAGATCGCAAATGCACTGATCAAATCTAAGGATCACCCTGAGTTTCAGGAACGCTATCGCAGAATCAAGGCTCGCCGTGGGCATAAGAAAGCAATTATTGCTTTATGCCGTATGCTCCTGACCGCTATCTGGAACGTACTTTCTAAGCTTGAACCTTATTACGCAAAAGGTTATCTCGCTGACAAGCTTACTGAACACTCTGTTGTTATATCCAAAGCTGAAGGTCTCCCACTCCTTCGTCAACGTGGATATATCTTCAAAGATGAAGTAGCTGATTTCAGCTGATAGCTTTGGTTTATATCTTTTTTAAAGTCACTTTTATGTGGCTTAGCTTTGTGCGCCCTTTTTAGCTTTTTTGTGGGGGATTTTATTTTTCAAACTTTCACTCCTATATATGTACACAAAAGGGGGCAATGCAGAATAACGCAGTGCCCCTTATTGTTTCAGTTAAAATTCAATTTCAGGAAGTGTTATATCACTTGACTCATCACTTGTTGTGATAACATCTTCAACATCGAATTCAACAATCTCGATTTCAGCCTGTATGTACTTTTCTTTCATTTCTATTTCCTCCATTAATTGCTGCTGATTGCATTTGCAGCCTCGTTGTAATAATACATCGCATTCATCAGATTTACAATGTTCTTATCGTACTTGTCAGCATTGTCAAGAATGCTCTTCACATATGAAAATGCGCTGTATTCCAAAGTTGTTGTGTCTGTTCCGTCTGAAACTGTAAAACTGTAAATCTCGTCAAGGTTCTGCGGACGGATATTTCTGAGGTATACGTAGTAGTAATCTCCGGACTTTTCAGGTATGAGAACTGTATCTCCGCACTTAAACGTAAAGTCATTGATATCTGCACCTTCAGCAAGCTGGTACTTAACTCTGATTGTTGTATACGCACCGATCTGGAGTGTTGCACCCTTTACAGTAATATCAGATATATTGCTTGTAAGCTTATGCTTATATTCATCGCCGATAACTGCATTTTCTGTATAATCAACTACATTTGTGGCAAGGTCATCAGTGTTATTGCCTGTATAAAGCTGTGTGAATGCGCCGAAATTCAGCATGGCGTCTGCAAGATTCTTAACATCCTCTGAACTGCCGGAATTATCCACGGCATCAACATACTGCTCTACAGAATAATCAATGCTGCTGCCCAGTGAACCGTCGCTGTAAACCACCTGTGCTGTAATCACATCTGCCATCTGGTCAGGGCGGAGTTCAAGGCTGAACTTATATTTTCCTGAATCCTCAACACCCTCTGAAAGCATGATTTTTACATCAAGTTTCTGTGGAGAAGTGAAGTGAATGTATGCCTTTGTATCTGCCAGTGCAGTATCAGAAAGAAGCATATAGTAATTGATTATCACACCGTCGGTAAGTGTAAGAGAGGCACTCCTGAAGCCGTCCTTGCCGTTTTCAAGAGTATCACATACTGTACAGATACCGCCTGATGTATAATCATGAGCAAGTGCATCTCCGTATTCAAATACGTTTGTATCACTTGTGCTTACCAGATTGCAGCGTGAGCAGCTGTAATGATACTTAGCCGGTGATGTACATGTTGCATCAGAAATCTTTGCAGAATCGGAGATTACCTGTTTAGTGTAATTGTGACCGAGTGGAGAACCGTATGTAAATGTACTGCTCTTACTTACATCACCGCATACCGAACAACTATAGTAGTATTTAGCAGCTAATGTGCAGGTAGCATATCTATAAAGCGTTTGGGAGTTTCTAGTCTTTGCAGTGTAATTATGTGCAGCTGTAGTCTGTGGAACTCCTTCGCTTGATGCGGACGCCTCATAATTAGTAGTTGCTTTGATTCTCTGGTAGAATGTGTAAGATATTCCGGCTGTAAGACCAGTGAACACATTGCTGTCCTGCCATGTTGTGCCGTCCTTGCTGTATTCATAACCTTCTACTTTTGTTAATGTTACTGAACAACAGTTAAATGTATCGATTATTGGATCCTTAGCTGTTTCGGGCTGTGCTCCCTTTGTTATTTCTGCCGGAACATTAACGCTTGAAACTTCACCGAGAGTGTAGTTGTCAGCATTATCTCCGTCAAGTGAGATAGCAACTGCGACTTCGTAATCATTTCCTGCATCTGAACCGCTGTATTCGCCGATAGTTCCTGTGTTAACAGTCACATCATCATCATTAATAATGCCACTAACTGTTAAATCTCCACTGCCTGTGCCTTTATCTTTTGTTCCGTCATATACCTTTGATACCTTGTATGTACCTGCGGAAACGGTAAGCTCTCTCTTTTCAATAGTATATTCCACGCTTACGGAATATTCGCCTGTATCTGAAATTTTATATGTAATGCTTGCGGTATAAGTTCCTGCGTTTACGGGAGCTTTTCCGTCATCTGTGTTATAAACAATATCGGGAGTCGTAAAACCCTTGATCTCACCCTCTACGGTTGCCGCCTTTGCCGTGCCGTCATAGGTGAGATAAGTCGGGGCTTTAAGGGTAACAGAGCCAAGGTCACAGCATACCGATATGGTGTCCGTCGTGTCATCAACTGTAAACTCTGCATCGTGTGTTTTGCCGCAACTCTTGCATTTATGCTTTGTACTATCCGTTTCATCAACAACATAATTGTGGTCAGGTATTGATAAACTCAACTCATTATTGGAGTAAGTAATTTGTGCGCTCTCATCACAGGTTGCATAACCATAGTAAACTTTCTTTGTGCTGTCAAGAACAGGGTAAGAATTTACATCGCTTAAATCCTGACCCCATACGGAGCCGTTTTCTCCCTGTGAAAGGAGATAAGCCACCTCGCCGGAGTGGAATACGGTTTTGTCTTTGGATGCGTCAGCATATGTTTTGCTTTCGCTGTCATAACCGACAGCTTGTGTAGCTATTCCTGTCAGGGAGTAGCAGTTTGTGATGGTACCTTTATTTGTGGTAGTGTTTTTATAATTATATCCGCACACGCCGCCGACCATAGCTTTTTCGCCAGTTGCTGTGACATTGCCTGTATTATAGCTGTTTGTGATTGTGCCGTAGTAATTCTGTCCGCACACGCCGCCGACCATAGCTTGTTCGCCAGTTGCTGTGACATTGCCTGTATTATAGCTGTTTGTGATTGTACCGCTGTTATTCTGTCCGCACACGCCGCCGACCTTAGCTTGTTCGCCAGTTGCTGTGACATTGCCTGTATTATAGCAGTTTGTGATTGTGCCACTAACATTATGTCCGCACACGCCGCCGACTTCAGCATAAGTGCTAGTTGCAGTGATATTGCCTGTGTTATAGCAGTTTGTGATTGTTGCTGTTCCATTAGAATAAGCATGATTCCTTCCGCACACGCCGCCGACATAATTATAAGCCTTGAAATAGGAATCAACAACGCCAACATTTGAAACGCTGCCGTTTTCTCCTACAGAGCCGACATAGCCGAACAAGCCGATATATATACCGATTGTTGAATATGTATTATAATAATACAAGCCACTTATGGTGTGATTCTGTCCGTCAAATGTGCCGGTGTATTCGTTTGAATTGTTACCAATAGGCGTCCAGCTTGTGAAGTCTGTGCCGTTTGGTGTACCGTCTGCATTCAGAACATTGCTGTTCACGGTAATATTCGCTGTGAGAACTGCATTTATTGATGTGTTTCCATTGTTTACCTGTTGTGCAAACCAGTAAAGCTGACTCTTGTTAGAGATTTCATAAACTTCGTCAAAACCCTCTACACCGTCAATGTTATACTTGTGTGTTGTCTTGTTTGCCGGCTGATAGCCGTTTTTGCAAAGACCGCAGAAAACGTTTTCATCAAATTGAGAATGATAGCCGAGAGTACCGCAGAAAGCTGCTGTATACATTTCGGATTTAGTTTTGCTTTCGGTTGAACCGCTGGCTGAATCTCCACCAATGCCTTGTTTTGCTGTGCCGCTAAGGAAATAACAGTTTCTGATTATGTTAGTATTCCATCCGCACACGCCGCCGATCTGACCTGAACCGTTGACTGCGCCTGTGTTATAGCAGTTTTCGATTGTGCCGGTATTATTTCCGCACACGCCGCCAATATAAACATTTTCGCCAGTTGCAGTGACTTTGACTGTGTTATAGCTGTTTGTGATTGTGCCGTTTAAATTCTCTCCGCACACGCCGCCGACATAAGCATTATCACCAGTTGCACTGACTTCGCCTTTGTTATAGCAGTTTGCGATTGTACCACTGTCAATATTTCCGCACACGCCGCCGACATTTTCTGTACCGCTTACCTTGCCTGTGTTATAGCAGTTTGTGATTGTTGCTGTTCCACTATAAGCATAATTATATCCGCACACGCCGCCGATCTGACCTGAACCGTTGACTGCGCCTGTGTTATAGCAGTTTTCGATTGTACCACTTTCATTATATCCGCACACGCCGCCGACCTGTATTGAATTTTGTGAACCGATAACTGTTCCTATATTATAGCAGTCTGTGATTGTGCCGTAGTAATTCTGTCCGCACACACCACCTAACATAGCACTATTATAAACAGCTGCACTGACTGTACCTGTGTTATAGCAGTTTGTGATTGTGCCGTAGTAATTCAGTCCGCACACGCCGCCGACATATTCCTTAGCATAGAAATAGGAATCCTTAACGCCAGCATTGGAAACGCTGCCGTTTTCTCTTACATAGCCGAACAAGCCGACTTTGCTTGTGCTTGAACCACTGAAATACAAACCGCTTATGGTGTGATTCTGTCCGTCAAATGTGCCGGTGTATGCGCTGGAATTGCTTGTGCCAATAGGCGTCCAGCTTGTGAAGTCTGTGCCGTTTGGTGTACCGTCTGCATTCAGAACATTCTCATTCACCACAATATCCGCAGTGAGAACTGCATTTGCGGCTGTGTTCCGTGTTACGCCGTCAGTACCATTTACACAAGCCGCAAACCAGTAAAGCTCGGCTGCTGTGCCTATCTGGTATACGCCATTGCCGTCTTTTTGCGGCTCTGTCAGTGTGGTTTCCGCCGCACTTGCCTTAATTTCAAAGCAGGTGCTGAACATTCCGCTTGGGAAATATAACAGCATTGTCATGACCATTACCGCCGCTGATATAAAGGCGACGGGTTTCTTAAACGTTTTCGTCATTAAAAATGATCTCCTTATGTATAATAAATTAATTTTTTGCCGGATTATTACTATTTATAACTGGTATACATCATTTCAGGAGGAATCAGCTGATGTGTGTCAGGATATATCCGGAATCCACAAGGTTGTTGTTTTCATCAAAATATACCTTGCCGCCGCCGGAAGAACCGTCTGCGTTCATCAGATAAGCAGCTTCCTCATCATATTCCACAGGTCCGCTTGAGGATACAGTTACGCCATCCTCCTCATAAAGGAACCATGTATCATCTCTTATTTCAAGTACAGTTCCGTAAGGATACTGCCAGTAGCCCTGATAGTCTGCCTGCGTGTTCTCATAAGAACTTTCCTCATCATCGCCCTTCACATCGTCATGGGCGTAGTAGAAATCCGAGCCCATATAGGGGGTATCGGAGGGGATTGTCATGCTGGGAGACATTTGCTGCAATACCAGTTCCTGACCGCCGTCCATGGTATAATAGATATTTTCAGCATCAAGATTTTCGGTCAAAGTTGTACAAAGGGTATCCATCATGAAACAGCACGATGAATCATAGTCGAAGAAAAAGAATTCCTCTTTTTGCTCACCCTTAGGTCCTGTAAACAACGAAGAATCTGCAGACCAGTCAACTACCAAGCCGTCATTGGTCTCGCTGGCTGTAATTGTAAAGTCCAGTCCGGTAAGTTCAGTCAGCTCATCAGCCAACTCCTCGGCGGTTTTCTTCTCACCGGTATATTCAATGGGGTATTCTCTGACATCGTTGCCATGAAAAACAGCATAGAGGACATCGGTACGGGTACTCTCTGCTGAACTCTGCGATGATTCCGACGACTTTGATTCGCTTGAAGACGTTTCACTTGAAGAAGATTTGCTTGAAGAAGATTCAGTTGAAGAAGCTTCGCTTGAAGTTGTTTCACTTGAATTTTCTATGCTTCCGCAAGCAGCAAGCAGACACACACTCATAGACAATGCTAAAATAATACTTGTTTTTTTCATGTTTTTTCTCCTTTTGTTTCTGATATAAAATACATATATGCCTGTTTAATTATAAATCATTACGCCTTCAAATACAATGTCCCTCAGGGACACTCTTGCGGCTGCACCGTTGCAATGTAATAAACTGTGTGATATAATAATCTATTATATCCTGTCTCTTATACACATCTCCGAGCCCACGAGACGGAGCTACATCT
>ENA-OYXZ01000773-OYXZ01000773.1-human-gut-metagenome-genome-assembly--contig:-NODE-773-length-13218-cov-10.844488_pt1 | contig 13218 bp, 10 predicted proteins | sample MGYA00243975_ERZ653432 | MGnify/ENA primary metagenome ERZ653432 (study PRJEB26926, sample SAMN06164954) | human gut metagenome | biome: ENVO:00009003; feature: ENVO:2100002; material: ENVO:00002003...
CGGGGCTGAATAAGGAGGATATAATGGAGCAGTATAAGCAGGAATTTATAGATTTTCCTACGGCTTCATTTAAAACATCCTTGGAAATGCCCTAAATGCTTGAATTTACTGGCTTTGAGCAAGATTTATAAAATTGACACAGATATCATAATTTATCGCAAAATGATATAATTTGATATAAAAAGTGTGTAGTAAAGTGTGTAGAAGATATTGGAAGGATATACCAGATATCAGATATTTTGAATAATAATCCATGTGTTTGTAATTAAGCAAATGCATGGATTTTTTATGTTTAAATTTGGAGAAAAAGAAAGGAACAGGTGATTATATGAATAAGAATCAGAATATAAGATTTAATATGGAAAAGGAATCAGATATTAAGGCTTGGGAGAGTCTTCACAGCAATGAGATAGGAGAAAAATTTAAGTCACAAAACCGGTTTGTGATTGAGGCAATCAACTATTATTATGAGAGGTTTATACGAATGCAGGAAGATCCATATCTGGAAACAAGGGAAAAAGAAGATGCATTTGCAGACAGGATTGTTGGCAAGGTGGAAAGAAAAGTACTTTCCAATCTTCCTGCTTTATTGGGATTATATGTAAAGAGAGATTATGAGGAGGAATAATTATGTCGATAGACAGGACAGTTAAGTTTACAGTGAGATTAAATATGCTGAACCCAGCTCATGTAACTATTAATAAGGTTCTGAATGAGTTGAATTTGGATATATTTAAGTCAAAGAATCAGTTTTTTATAGATGCGGCAACTTATTATATTGAGAATTATGGGCAGGAGGAATTAACGCAGCCTAAGAAAAAGAAGACACCGCAATATGTATTAACAGAAGGTATGGATGCAATTGAGGAAAGAATCAGGCAGGCTGCAAAAGAAGAAGCACGACAGGAAGCCAATAAGGAAGTTATGACTATGGTGGGAAGTATGTTAGCTGCAATTCAGGCTGGCGGAGGTGCTATGCCAGTAATAAATCGAGATGACGTTGCGGTGAGGGCAGGAATGGAAAGCATATCTGATGATGAATTGGAGAATTATGAGGAAGATGAGGCATTAGTACAGAATGCATTGAGCTGGATAGAAAGGGATTAACAATAGAATATAAGTTATTGAGACAGGGACTGTGTAGAAATACATGGTCCTTATTTTTATCTGTAAATATTGTAATGCATGCAGGCATAAAACGACGGCGGAAACAAAAAGAGACTGAACAATGCGACGGCAGTTACTTAAAATGCTGTAATAATCCAACGGCATGAAAGTTGAATGAAAGAAAGTTGGAAATGTAATGAAAGAAAAGTGAAGGCAGAATGCGACGGTATGATGGAAAAATGGCGTCATAAAGTAATGTCAATTTTGAAAAGTTTCGTCATAAAGTGCCGTCAATTCTAGAAAATAGATATCTTTGCAAGATTTTAGATATTTATCAATGCAAAAGCTGCTGTGTGAAGGAATAAAAAAGTTCTAATGTAGCCCTCGGCGTTTGAGAGCGAAATACACCCTCCGCACAAAACTTCGTTTTGTACACCGGGTATTTCGCGATTGCATCGAGCTTGAGAATAAATATTACTATGGCTGCATTTGAAGAATTAAATGTAGCTGATGAAAAGAAGGAGATGATTGCAATGCCAAGACATTCATTTATACAGATGACGAAACTCCATAATGTTATGGGGAGAATTGATTATATAACAAGTACAGTTAAACAGGAAAATCTATATGCCATATATGCGACACAGCCACTTCGGTCTTTCTGGAAAGATCTTGCGAAATGTAACAGAGAAGAATTTACTAAAAGTGGGACGATAGGAAAATGTATTGAGGCAAGAGAGCTGATTATAGCATTACCGGAAGGATTATATCATTATGAGCATGATTATCTTATCAAACATTTTGCTATGGATTTTAAGAAAAAGTATTGTGTGGATTGCTATGCAGCTCTCCATCATAACAAAAGAAAGACTAACTTCCATATCCATCTGATATTTGCAGAGAGGACGAAGCTGGAGAAACCGGTTGTAAAGGTAGCAGCGAGAAACATGTTCTATGATGAGAGAGGGAAGTATGTGTGTACTAAAAAAGAGATATTGGATGAAAGTGGTAACATCCGTAATGGCTGTAAGATTATCAGAAAAGGCGAGGTTTATGAGAAAAAAGAGTTCTCTGCAAAGGATGACAGATTTAAACAGGATTCATTTCGTGATGAGGCAAAGGTATTTTTTACAAATGAAATAAATCAGCTTGTGCTGCATGAAGAGGATAAACTTAAAGTCTTTGATAAGAACAGTCCATATCTTGGCACTAAAAAAATAGGTAAAAATAATCCAATGGAAGAACAAATAAAAGCTGACAATGAGGTACGTCGGGAATGGAACAGGACTGTTGACAGGGCAATTGTAAGCAGTGTGTCAGAAGAGGACATATTAAGGATAAAGAAGAATGAAATAATAGAAAAGATAAGGGATTCCATAGATTTATATGGAGACAGACCGGATCTTCTTGCAAGTATTATAAAGCTTGCTATTGCAGTGCTTGAACTTCTTATTAATCGTATTATGCGTGTAGCGGTTGCTGCGGCGGAAAAGATGCTGGAAATTCTGCCGGCAGAAGGTAGAAATATTGAGGCTAAGACATATCCAATAATGTCACTACTTGCAGAAAAATACCTAAGTTTTCAGAGTATCTATTATGAATTGCAAAAGCAAAATGAAGTAATATTTGCGCAGGAGCATAAACGCAGTGAGATGGAGATAGAATTGTTAGAATGTAACGGTGCATTTAAGGCACGAAAGCGTGGAGGGTTGCAGAATCAGATATATGAACTGAACAAACAGATTGATAATATGAAATGCGATTTGTCATCTATTGTGTAACGACATGGTTATGATAATGTAAGGGATTTTTACAGTGCTTATTATTTGGCTAAAGATGAATATGCTGATTATATGAAAGAAGTTGAGAAATGGAATGCCAATCATGGTAAAAAGAATGAGAATAGGACAGACAGATGTCGGATTGGTGAGGAACGGGATGAAAACGGATATATGGATAGAAAATATGTAGAGAAGACAAGATAAAGAAGATAGAATATTGGGTGATGGAGTGAAATTTCTCACCCTTTGTTTTTGTGTCACTAAATGTAGAACTAGTAAATTTGGACAATGAAATTTTATTTAATTTTACTCTTGAATATGCTATAATAATATCGGTTTTTTATGCGATGTGACAAATTACACTGTTCAATTTAACTTCCGATAATTTTAACTATCAGGAAGTAAAAATATCAAAGGGGTTAATGATATGTTACCTGAAGAAAAAGCAAGAGTAAAAATAGATAAACAACTTACGGATTCCGGTTGGAACATTGTCTCACGAGATGAATATATTCCTAATCTTTCTTTGGCAGTCAAAGAAGCACTTATGCAAGGTGGCAAAGAAAGTGATTATCTTCTTTTTATTGATAATAAAGCAATTGCAGTTATAGAAGCAAAGAAAGAAGAAAATTTTCTTGGAATAGATGTAGCAAAACAGGCAGAAAATTATGCTGTGACTCCAGAGAATTGGTACGGTACTTGGTTTGATAATTTGATTCCTCTTGTTTATCTTGCAAATGGCAAAAAAATTCTATTTAAAAATATGTTAACTGATCCTGATGGAGATTATATTGAACTTACAGAGATGCATTCGCCTAAAAAAATGTTGCGGCTTATAGGAATGAAATCCGAATATGGTGCCTTGCCTAGAATTGAAGAAAAGGGACTTCGCAATTGTCAATATGAAGCAGAAGTTAATTTTGAAAATTCAATTAGAAAAGGTCATAAAAAAGCACTTGCTGTACTTGCTACCGGTTCGGGCAAAACATATCTTGCTTGCCTTGCGGCATATAGACAATTGAATTATACACAAACTGGAAGAGTTTTGTTTTTAGCTGATAGAAACAACCTTGCTCGTCAAGCAGAAACAGAATTTAAATTATTTGACAGAACAGAGAAACAACAACCATTAAATGATTTATATACAATAAACAGACTGACTAAACCGGATAAAATTAACAGTGATATAGTTATATCGACTATTCAAAAGTTGTTTGCGGTTTTAACAGGTCAAAAGATAGATGATATTGATGAAGATGAAGAAGATGAAAAATCTTTTATTTCTGACGAAAAAAATGAACCTGAAGTTAAATTAAGTGATAATCTTAAATTGTCTCCGGACCATTTTCAATTTATTATTGTTGACGAATGTCATCGCTCTATTTATGGGAAGTGGCAATCTGTCCTTAAATATTTTAAAGGAGCAAAAATACTTGGATTGACAGCAACACCAACACTAGAAGCATATGCATTTTTTAATAATAATATCATTGAAGAATACACTTATGAAGATTCTATTGTTGATAGCGTTAATGTTCCAAATCGTGTTTATAGAATAAAGACTGAACAGACGGAGCACGGCGGTGCTATTGAAAAAGGAGCCACTGTTATTGAAACCAATCGTAACGGTAAAAAAGTGGACTTTTATATTTCAAATAAATGTATCGATTACACTGAAGCACAACTTGACCGTTCAATTGTAAGTCCGAAACAAATTCGGTTAAATTTAGAAGAATTTAAGAAATCTATTTATACAGATTTATTTCCGGAGCGTAAAGTATCTTGGAATTATATACCGAAAACTCTTATCTTTGCAAAAGATGACCATCACGCTACTGAAATAGTGAATATTGTAAAAGAAGTATTTGGCGAAAATTTTGATGATAATATCGTTCCTGAAAAATTTGTACAGAAAATAACATATTCTGCCGGAGACACTGATGCACTTATTAGAGAGTTCCGAATCAATAAAGAGTTTAGAATTGCCGTTACTGTAACTTTAGTGGCAACCGGTACAGATGTTAAACCTTTGGAAGTCGTTTTCTTTATGAGAGATGTCAATTCCGATGTTCTTTATACTCAGATGAAAGGCAGAGGATGTCGTGTAATAAGTGATGATAAGTTGAGAGAAGTTACTCCAAATGCTACAACAAAAGATTGTTATTATATTGTTGATGCAATTGGTGTAACCGAACACGATAAACAAATTCCAAAAGCAGGAAATGGAAAGAGTGGACAGAAGAATAAAACTCCCAAATTAGATCAACTTCTGGAATATCTTTCTCATGGTTATGTTAGTGATGATAATTTGGCATTATTGCGTGATTATTGTGCAACTATAAATCATAGATACGAAGAAAATGTTTTATTTGGACATCATCTAAAGACATTTATTTCAAATTACAATTTTTCGCCAAAGGAACTTGCATTCAATATAAATGAGGCATTATCAAAAAATATATTGCCGCCATTTGAAAGTGCATCAAGCAAAAACGGCACAAGAAATAATCTCATTTCTTGTTTGATTACCAATCTTAATGCTAGAAAAAAATTGCTTGAATTACATAGAGGATATTATGCGGTTTCACCGGATGAGGATAAGTTAATTGAAAAAGGCTTTTCAAAAGAACAAGCACTTTCGTATATTAAAAATTTTGAAAAATATATTACTGAAAACGCCGACAGCATAGAAGCACTTCGTATAATTTATAATTCCGAAGAAACTGTTATTACTCATTCAATGCTTTCGGAACTTCAAGACAGATTACTGTCTGAAAATCGTTCATTTACCCCGGCAAAAATATGGGGAAACTATAAGCTCTTGGATACAGACAGTAATGTTGATGAATTGGATATTAGCCAAAATGCAAACGCATTAACGAACTTAATTCAGATCGTTCGCTATGCATATAAAAAGAATCCTAAACTCATCAGCTTGCTTAAAGGATATTCACAAAGATTTACTCTTTATTGCGGGCAAGCTCAGCGTACTCTTACAGAAGATCAGAAAGATATTATGAAGCATATTGCGGATTATATAATAAATGATGGTTATATCAGTATCAATGAATTGAATGAAATTGATACTGATTTATGGAGAAAAGCAATAAAAACTTTTGGAGCTCTGCCACTTAAAACGGAACTTGTTACTTTATCTAAATTTATATTAAAGGTGGCTTAAACTATGACAGAAAATCAAATCAAAACTGAATCGGCTCTTGTCAAAAAGGTTGGAGACATAGCAAATGTTATGGCTGCTGCCGGTGTCGGTTTTACAGATTATATTATTCAGCTCACATATATACTTTTTCTTAAAATGGATGAAGAAAAAGAGGAAATGGGGCTTGAAAGCACCATTCCGGATGGATACAAGTGGAAAGACCTTGTTAATCTAAACGGAACAGATTTAATTGAAAAATATGAAAAAATTTTAAGGGAACTGGCAAAAGAAGAAGGATTAATAGGCACTATCTTTACAAAGGCTGCAAACAAAATTGATAGCCCTGTAAAACTTGCAAAAATCATTGAAATGGTAAAGAGTGAAAACTGGTATATGATGGAAGGCGATTTAAAAGGTGCTATCTATGAATCTATTCTTGAAAAGAATGGACAAGATAAGAAAAGTGGTGCCGGTCAGTATTTCACTCCACGTGCTCTTATTCAAGCAATGGTTGATGTAACAGACCCGCAAATTACAGAAACTGTTGCAGACCCTGCTTGCGGTACAGCCGGATTTTTACTTGCAGCTTATGAACATATGAAGAAACAGGCTAAAAATTCTAATCAATTAACAAATTTGAAAAACAATGCATTATTTGGAGCTGATAATACTCCGCTTGTTGTAACGCTTGCGTCTATGAACTTATATTTACACGATATAGGTACTCATACCAGTCCAATAGTGTGCCAAGATTCGTTGCTCGATACATCGGATAAAATGTATGATGTTATTCTTGCGAATCCGCCATTTGGTACAAGACCGCAAGGAAGCGGTGAAGTCTCTGCTGTTCGCAGTGATTTTATAAAAACATCGGACAATCAGGTTAATTTTTTACAGCATATTATGTCAATCGTTAAAACCGGTGGGAGAGTAGCTGTTGTTCTTCCTGATAATGTTCTTACCGATGGAAATGCAACTGCAAAGGTTAGAGAAAAATTACTTAAAGATTTTAACCTTCACACGATATTGCGACTTCCTACAGGAATTTTCTATGCAAATGGAGTTAAGACGAATGTCCTTTTCTTTGAAAAAGGAAGTCCGACCGAGGATATATGGGTTTATGACTATCGTATTGGAATTAAGCATACTTTAGTTCAAAAGCCTCTTACAAGGGAACATCTTGAAGATTTTGTCTCTTGCTATTGTTTCGGTCATATGCAAGACCGTGTACCTACATATTCTGAAGAAAATCCAAACGGAAGATGGAGAAAATTCACAAAAGATGAGGTCTATTCTCGTGACCAGTTGAAATTAGACTTTAAATGGATTGCCAGTGAAGAAGATGATGACCGCACATTAGCCGAAATGATTTCACAAATAAAAGAGGAATCAGCAAATATTGCAAAAGCAGTTGCTGAACTTGAAAAACTTATAGGAGAGGTGGACGAGTAATGGATACCAAAGCATTAAGACAAAAAATCTTGGATTTGGCTATCCGTGGTAAACTTGTGCCGCAAGACCCGAAGGATGAGCCGGCTGCTGTTCTCCTTGAGCGTATCCGTGCTGAAAAGCAGCGAATGGTCAAGGATGGAAAGCTGAAACCTAAAGACATTAAAAACGATACAGTTATCTTCAAAGGTGATGATAATTTGCATTATGAGAAGTTTCAGGATGGAACTGTAAAATGTATTGAGGATGAGATTCCGTTTGAACTGCCAGAGGGGTGGAGTTGGTGTAGACTCTTTTCTCTTTCAATCAAAATTGGTGCTGGAAGTACACCTACAGGAGGTGCCGTTGTTTATACGACATCAGGAATTAAATTTATACGTTCGCAAAATGTGTATGATGATGGTTTGCTTTTGGATGATGTTGCGTATATCCCTGAAGAAATAAATCAAAAGAAATCTGGAAGTATTGTTAAATCAAAAGACATTTTGTTAAATATCACAGGAGGTTCTATCGGAAGATGTTCATTGGTTTCAGATGATTTTGACGTTGCAAATGTTAATCAGCATGTAATGATTATTAGATTGGCAAATCTTGAATTACGAAAGTATATTCATAGTGTTGTTATATCCCCTTACATTCAAGAACAAATTATATCCAGACAAGTTGGTTCTGGTAGAGGTGGGTTAAGTGCAGAAACATTATCAACTTTTTTGATACCACTACCGCCACTTAATGAGCAAGTATCTATCAACAGGAAATTAAATGAATGCATTTCTCAAGTTTTAGCAATTGCAGATGCAAAATGTAATATTTCTAATCTGATAATAGCAACTAAATCCAAAATCCTTGACCTCGCCATCCGTGGTAAACTTGTACCACAAGACCCGAATGATGAACCGGCATCTGTGCTCTTGGAACGCATTCGTTCAGAAAAAGAAGAACTGATAAAGCAAGGCAAAATCAAGCGTGATAAGAAGGAATCTGTTATCTTTAAAGGTGATGATAACTCTTATTATCTGAGGACTGGTGGAGTTGAAGAATCTTTAGAAAATTGGAGATTTGATGACCTTCCTGAAACATGGAAAATTTGTTGTTTGGGAGAGTTGTGTGATTATGGGGATTGTATTAATGTTAATACAGAAGATATAGCAGAAGACGCATGGATTCTTGACCTTGAAGATATAGAAAAAGATACCGGAATGGTCTTAAAGAAAGTGACAAAGGCTCAAAGAAATTCAGTTAGTACAAAGCACAAATTTCATTCCGGACAAGTATTGTATAGTAAACTGCGCCCATACCTCAATAAGGTGGTTTTATCAGATGCTGACGGATACTGCACTTCTGAAATTCTTCCTTTAGAATTTAAAAATTGTGTGCTTCCTGAATATGCTCGATATTATTTAATGTCAGGTACATTTATTACATATGCTAACCATTGCTCTTACGGTGTAAAAATGCCTCGTTTAGGAACAACAGATGGGAAAAAAGCTATTTTTTCATTACCGCCATTGTCAGAACAAAAATGTATTGTAGAAACAATAGACTTTTGCTTTATGCAGTTGAATAAAATTTCAGAAGCACTTGCTTAACATACAGCCGCCCTCATACGAGGACGGCTAATATTTTACCAAGTTACAATTTTATCTACAAGCTCCTGCTGTTCGCTGGCGGTACGACGGAGATAAATGCGTGTTGTTTCGATGCTCTCATGTCCCATAAGGTCAGCAAGTAAAGCAATATCATTGTACTTCTCAAGGAAGTTCTTTGCGTATCTGTGACGGAATGAATGTGGGTAAACCACCTTTTTATCAAGTCCATATTTCTCGGCATAGTTTTTAAGCTGTTGTGAAATACCACGGGTAGTAATTCTGTCTCCGTAACGATTTAAAAACAGATATCCGGAGGAACGGTTTGTTTCCTTTAGCCATTCAAGAGTTTCTTTTTTTAATTTTTGGGGTATGTAAAGTCGTCGTAATTTTCCACCTTTCGTATATAAATCAAAATAGCCGATTTCGATATGTTCAATTTTGATTTGTATCAATTCACTTACTCTTGCTCCCGTAGCAGCCAAATACCAAACAACAAAATACCATTCCATATTGCCATCTTTTTTAAGCTGCTTTTTCAAAAAATTATAATCTGCATTACTGATAACATTTTCCAAAAAGTTTTTTTGCTGTACCTTTACAGCCTTTAATACTATTTTTTCTTTTCCTAAATATTCAAGATATTTGTTTATTGCCTGTATGCGTAAGTTTACAGTCTTAGGCTTGAAAAATTCCATTAAGTAGCCTTTATAAGCGAGTAAATTTTCTTTGTTTACTGTATCGTAATGTTCAGTAAAATAATTCACTGTCCACAGATACGATGTAATGGTGTTTTCGGACAGGTTACCCTTTCTCAAATATTCTTCAAATGTTTGTTTTGTCTTCATAAAAAGACACCTCCGTTATAATATTTTTGCGATTTGCTTCGCTCTAATATTATAATGGAGATGTTTACACTCCTCTTATCATGAGAAGTATGGAGAAAAATTGCCTTCTGGTTGGGTTGTAACAAACTTTGAAACATTGCTTTTATATAAGTAATCAACTAATTATATAGTTAAAAATATAAACTATAAAACTGAGTATGAAACACCAGTTCTTACAGCAGGAAAATCTTTCATATTAGGTTACGCCAATGAAAAATAAAATATTTTTCTGAATTGCCTGTAATAATCTTTAATGACTTTACTACCGAAAGCAAATTTGTTGATTTCCAATTTAAGGTAAAATCATCAGCAATGAAGATACTTCATATCAATACTAATTTAGTGTTGTCTAAATTAGCATTTTATCTTATGCTAGCAACGCAAATTGACCACGATAATCATCAAAGATACTGGATTTCTACTTATAGTCAAGAACTACTCGGATTACCACCGATAAATGAACAAAAAAGAATTTTATTCGCATTAGAGCTTTATTTATCACTGATAGAAATGATTAGTTAACCGTTTCTAAATTTTCAAATAAAGTGAATACCTTTTGTATTTTATCTAAAATCTCCTTTTGCTCCATCAGTGGCGGGAGTGGTATAAGAATTTTTCTTACAGTATCTGATGTTATTGCTGAAAATGTACTGCCTGTTGACTGATTAACTAAATATGTTTTATATGGATGTAACCAGTAAAATATAAACTCTTCATTGATATTACCTAATGATTTTATGGATGCTAAGCCTCTGCCAATACAAATATCTCTGTCCGTAATATTTAGTTCTCCTACTGGTGCTCTTACGCATAATAAAACAGATTGTTTAGGTGCAAGTTTAGTAGTTTTTCGCGTATATTGATTGGATTTCATCAGTGTTTTCTTTGAAAAATAAATTTTCCCCTGATGAAATTCAATATACTGGTTATCATTACATATATCTTGACTTTTCGGCGAAGAACCCATTGTGATATCAGTAATAGTTGATATTCTCGTCCAACTCCAAGTGTCAGGGATATCAAAAGATATTTCATCATCAATACAAGTAACATCATTGCCTATCTTCTCATAATAAGAGTTATCATCACCTTTAAAGATAACAGATTCCTTCTTATCACGCTTGATTTTGCCTTGCTTTATCAGTTCTTCTTTTTCTGAACGAATGCGTTCCAAGAGCACAGATGCCGGTTCATCATTCGGGTCTTGTGGTACAAGTTTACCACGGATGGCGAGGTCAAGGATTTTTGATTTAGTTAATTTAATTGTCTCTTGTAAAGTTCTTTTTTCTTGTTGAATAATTTCAACAAAATGAAGGAGCTCTTTTATTCTTTCTACAGTTCGTGTTTGCTGTGCTTTAGGTGGAACCGGGAAAAAAAGGATGTCAAACTTGCTTTTGTTTAGAATAGGAAGCGTTGTTGCTGATGAATTTGTCCATATCTGTTGTTGTTCAAATTCTGAACACATACAAAAATATGTATATTCAGGTAGGATAAATGTATTAGGTAAGATGGCATTTATTTGTTGATTACAAATACCAGAATTCTTAATGTATCCGGTTTTTCCGATAGTTGCGCCAATGCACGTTACTAAAACTGAATACATGGGAAGAATTCTACCGTTCTTATATCCTTTTTCAGAAACAGTATCTTCTGAAACACACACATCAAATCCAGCATCCAAATCGGTTGGTTTATAAAATGGATATTCATCGCCATATAAAGACGCGTCTTTTGTAGACGGTGTACTTCCTGTTATTGTAGAAAATAAACTACCTAATCTCGTCCAACTCCACCCCTCTGGCAGTTCAAACGGAATCTCATCCTCAATACATTTTACAGTTCCATCCTGAAACTTCTCATAATGCAAATTATTGACACAAGTAGTAAGTTTAAGGTACTATCGTGAAAAATAAAAAAGTGGAGCCCACGCATGGAACTCCACCGGCTACGGGCATCGCAAGTTTCCGTAGCGCAACCATATGTACATTAACATTACAAGATGTGTATGTCAATAAACTCATGGTAGATATTGAATTATATTTTCCTGTATCGGCTGATTTTATCCCAGTTAGCAGGAAATCCCATATTATCAAGCAATTGTTTCTCTGTAAGATGAGGACACTGCTTAATTACAGTTTTTATAAGTTTTGAAAGAGCAGTCTTAAAGAGTCTGAATTCATCATTGTTTATCATGTAGCGTAAGGCAATTACAACTGCGAATAAATCCTGCTTGCCGTATATATAGTGATTATTGTTTTTCATTATTTGAAGCTTTTGGTGTAGCAGAGTATCAGGAATTGTCTCGTTTATTCTGAATGAAAACAGACGCTCTCCATGAGCACATACATTACGGCATTTACCTATAATGTTGATAAACTGATGCAATTGTTTTTCTGAAACATTCTGAAAGTTTTTGCTGATTTTGGTTCTAATATCAGTAGTTGCATATTGATACATTTTGGAAATCTGTCCAAATGTTAAAGCATTAGTTGCAACCCATAATGGTACATTGTGATATGTATTGACCGAATGCTCGATATAGGCATATTTGCTAGGTGTAGCAATAACTTTTTGTATTGAATGAGTCAGGCGAAGCAGTTCATGATGGTTCTTTCTGGTGTGATTATAATTATTTATATCAAGATACATGGACTGCTGTTCACCATATTTTTCACAGAAGTGATAGGAAAACATGGATTTTATATGGCGTTCTACATGAAGAATGTATTTCAGAAATAAAGTGCGCAGCTCTTCATCAAAGTAGTAGAAAGAAACTAATTCATCAAAAGTAACGCCATGAATATATTTATTTGACGGAGCGTGTTTGAAAAGAGATTTGTATCCACCTATTAGAGAATAGTAGCTGAGTTCTTCAAGTTTTTTGGTGGCATATTCGTGATTAGGAATAGCAAGTTGTTTGTCATATTCAAGAATATGTAGCTGCTGCTCATAGGTAAGAAAGTTTTTTGCCATATAGTATTTCCTTTCTGAAACAGGCATAAAAAAAGTGGAGCCCACGCATGGAACTCCACCGGCTACGGGCATCGCAAGTTTCCGTAGCACAACCACTACATGTAATATACCATTGATATCCATTGATGTCAAACAGCATTTTGTTAGCAGCAATAATAGTTTATGCGTTTCTGTGTGTGATATTCTTATTTTGTTTCTTCTAGTCATTCGGATTATTCAGATAATCATTACCCTGAAAAATATAGCTGTCTCTTATACACATCTCCGAGCCCACG
>ENA-OYXZ01000775-OYXZ01000775.1-human-gut-metagenome-genome-assembly--contig:-NODE-775-length-13201-cov-6.984710_pt1 | contig 13201 bp, 16 predicted proteins | sample MGYA00243975_ERZ653432 | MGnify/ENA primary metagenome ERZ653432 (study PRJEB26926, sample SAMN06164954) | human gut metagenome | biome: ENVO:00009003; feature: ENVO:2100002; material: ENVO:00002003...
CCGTCTCGTGGGCTCGGAGATGTGTATAAGAGACAGGCACTCAACGTGCCTCGACATTCTCGATTTGATGTTTTGCGGCGAAATACTGTGATTATGAGTAGCGGGGAATATAATAAATGCTCTTATCGCTACGGGGAGATATGGCTGAAATAATGCCAAAGTCATCGTTCATACGCCCAGATGCTTTTCAAATACAGCCATGATTTCTTCGACGCGCTTATCGCCGATCCCCTTGATCTGTCGGAGGTCTTTTTCAATCTCACGTAGGTCAATGGACTTGCCATCTTTCTCCAGTAGCCCGTCAGCATAGCGCATCAGAAAGGCTTGCAGTTCTTCACGGCTCATTTTCTTTATCGCACGGTAGGTGTCCCGGTCGATAATCTTCTGTTCTGGCACTGTTTTTTCCTCCATGAAAAAAGGGCGCCGAGTAAACTGTTTTTCTCGGCGCCCATGAAAAATCATCTGCAATCTTTACACCAAGACTGATTGCGGATTTCTCCGTTTCCCATGTCTCTAAATCCAAACTCACTCAGCGGTTTCTCTTGTCCGCAATGAGGACAAATACGAGTCGGCTCACTGCCATTGTAACCACTCGACTGGATCTTCGGTCTCTGGGAATTATCCTTCTTTTCCGACATAATAACACCCCCATTCATATTAAATTGAACCAGAGTATGATATTATCATTATTATAGCACAAATGTACATTTCTGTCAATGGTTCGGGCGGTGATTGGTGTGATAAACATTAGAAGAAAAAAATACTGTTTTACTTAGAACAACTGCTCGAATACGCCAGCTTCCATTTCGGAAATGTTGTATAGGTGCTTCATCGTATTGAAAGTTTCTTCAAGGTTTCTACGTGCTGATTTCCATCCGCCGCCATCCGTAATCCAGATAAACTCTACTCCGGACACCTGACGAGATTCTTCAGCTATCATCTTGTAGCTTCTTGCGGTTTCGTTAAGCTTGGAGCCGCCACCACCATAGAAGTTTGTCTCAATAACATATATGGTGCTACTGGTCTTCACGACAAAGTCCCAGCGCTTCGTTGAGGTTCCTTCCGCTGAGATGGCAGAAAGGTCAACACCCCACTTGCTCTCGATCTCGGTGAGGTACATTTCCTTGTAGTATTCAACGCCCGTCTTCTTTATGAATCCCTCGACAAGGTCTTCCATTTGGTGACCACCACGGTTTTTGCGCCCATTACTATCAAGACCGGTTTCGATTCCGAGAACATAATCATAAAGGTTATTAACGAGATGGTTGGCGATAAGATTAAGAAGCCCCGTTTTTCTCATAAAGGTTATGTACTGATCAATAGAGCAAGTCATTTTCGCAAAATTGTATAGCACTGCTTCCTCTGAATCCTGAGCATATATTTCGCTCTGCCTTACAGCTAATAACGTTGGAATGCATCTAAGTATTTCCGGGTAGCGCTCCATTAGAGAGCGAAAATCGGCTTCAATGTTTTTTGAACCGATAAGCGAATTCATTATGTTAAGTTCTATCTTTATTGCTTCAGTATTTTCATACACCTTATCAAAGTCGACATAATAGTCATAATTGTTAATGCTGGCTCTCATACTGGCAAGCCAGTCTTTAAAATCTCTCATTAATTCTCCTCCTGCAAACGCATTCTTGATAGTTCGATAAATTCCTCGGAGCAATCAATTCCGATGTATTGTCTTTTTAGATATAGCGCCGCAACACCGGTAGTGGAGCTTCCGCAAAACGGATCTAAGATTATATCGCCTTCATTCGTAGAGGCTTCAATTATTCTTGTTAATAGATATAACGGCTTCTGCGTCGGATGCTTCCCGTGCTTTTTTTCGTTCTTTGGTGTCAATGCTCCAGTCCAGACATCCTTCATCTGTTTTCCGCCGTTTTGCTCCTTCATCAATTGGTAATTGAAAAGGTGATGCGCTTTTTTTTCGTTTTTTTGCGCCCATAAAATTGTCTCTGTACTGTGTGTGAAACACCGACAAGCAAGATTAGGTGGTGGGTTTGTTTTTTGCCATGTTATATTGTTGATTATTTTGAAACCTTCTTGCTCTAATGCCGCGCCGATGCTATAGATGTTGTGTAAAGTGCCGCTAATCCATATAGAGCCGTTAGGCTTTAAAACGCGTTTACACAAGCGAATCCAAGCACGATTAAATGCGTGTTTTTCTTCAAATGGAAGGGCGCTATCCCATTCGCCTTTGTTAACAGATACCATTCTTCCAGCTTGACAAGTTATCCCATTACTACTTAAAAAGTACGGCGGATCTGCAAAAACCATGTCAACAGATTCAGGGAGCATTCTCTCAAGCAATGTAAGAGAATCTCCCTGAATAAGCATAGCTGTGTCTGTTCTATAAGCAGCTAATGGTTCGCTGCTAAAAACATTTAACATACACACCTCAATAGTTCGTGATTATTACTTCTTTACCTACGCGCTTACTTGCATCGCTGTTGATGGCTCTACGAACGCTGATTTCTTCAATCTGGAAGCCGTCATAAAGCTCATGTACAAGAGGAACATTATGATTACTCAGCATAATCATTGCGCCTCTCTTATCAAGTTCGCGGAAGAGAGAGGCGAGGCGTTTGTGATCTTCGTAACTGAATCCGTCCTTTGTGTAATCAGTGAAGTTAGCAGTCTCGCTGACCGGTACATACGGCGAATCAAAATAAACGAAATCTCCAGAACGAACAGTTTCACAAGCACGCTCGAAATCACCATGCAGGATTGTCATATCACTGCTTGAAAGGTAATGAGCTATGGCTCTTAAATTATCCTCGTCAATTGATGTACCGGTTGCTTTATTGTTATAAGGCACATTAAAAAGACCTTTTCCGTTAACACGATAAAGCCCGTTAAAACAGTGCTTATTAATCCAGATCATAAGTGCGGCGCATTCTGTGTCCAATTCTCCAGAGGAGATTTTCTTATTGTAGCGCTCGCGCATATTCATGTAATGCTCTTTATCGCATTCAACGCTATCAAGTTCGTTTATCATGGCGATGAGAGCTTCGACATCTGTTTGCAGCTGAATATAGACATTCAGTAACTGCTCATTAACATCGTTTATTGTCGCAATCTGAGGCTGCAAGTCGAGAAGGAACGCCCCTCCGCCAATGAACGGCTCATAATATCTATCGTAATGCTCTGGCACATGTTCCATTAAGCGTGGGAGCAACTGCTTTTTTCCGCCCGCCCATTTAACAAATGGGTTCATTTTAACTGTAGTCATTAGAAACCTCTTCCTTGTATGGTTTTGTATACTACTCTATTGTACCATGAATCGCCAGAAAAAGCAAGCGCTCATAGGCTCGAATTGGTTGGAAGGAAGATAGAATAATACTGAGTTATCCGTTCATTCTCCGTATATCATACACAAATTGTTTCTGAAAATAGAAGGCGTGGTTCTTATTCGATACATAGCGCTGATATATCTGCGAATAAATAGGGTGATACGGCATACTATCCTTGCTTCTTACTTGAATATGTGTTCCGTTAGACGTGTGGATAAAACCATCAGGGCTTGTCTCTATATGATGCTTAAGCTGACTGCAGATAGAATAGTAGTCATTTCGCCATATATCCTTTAATCTCGCAAATTTCGGATTTGTTAAGTCTACATGGATGCTCGGCAAAAACATCCAGTTAGATGGGTGTCCGTCCTTGCATACCGGAACATAAAGAATGTTGCTGATCTTTTCATACAGATGTGTTTGCTCGAAAGGACGCTGTTGAATAAGTTCGTCGATAACACTGCTGATTTGAGTAATAAAAACGGTTTCTCTCGGATTTCCAGCAGCATCGCACTTGTTTGTTTTTAGCTCCCCATCTTCAAAATCACAATTGGTATTTGATAACTGCATACCAAGGGCTAATTCGAGGAGCTGTCCGGTTTTTCCTTTGTTAATAATAATCAGATTCATCTGTTCTGGCGAGAAGAGTTTTCCAAAAGGAATCCCAGATACTCTGTTGAATCGACGAAGTGCTTCTTCAAGTCTCATTTTTTACCTCCTATTCAGCTGATGGGATTTTTGTCCACGTCATGTTTCTTCCTGAGTAGTTCCAGTAACGTATATCCTGCTCGATAAATAGCCATTTTATAGTTTTGAGTATGTGGTCAACCTCAAGTCCAGTCTTGAATGTGATTTGTTTGTACTCCTCTTCTGTTACTTCATGGCATTCAAATACCTTTTTCAGTAATTTATACAGTTTTTTATACATAGTGGGATCCTCAGCTTTTTTCTTAGCTAAGTCCTCAGCAAAATCATCGTGAGATGGGTAGTTTCTTGCTCTTTTGCCGCCGAGGTTATAATTTGCCCCCTCAACGCACACAAGAAAATCAAACCCATAATGAAGATTGGCTGGTCTCCTAAGATACACTCTGTTTCCGTCACTCAGCGTTTCAACATAGTAAATGAATCTCGAAGCCAGTTCATTAGCCCCTGTGCCGGGTGCCTCTTTTGCAAGCTGCTCAATTACACGCATTCGAACGTCGTTTCTTGAGCCTTCATTTGAAATTGCCATATTAATTTCTGTTTTGGTGTAGCCAGCCATTATAATTACCTCCTAAAAACCACGTTGACGACAAAGATTATCTATTTCACGCCAGCCCATACCACGCATGAAATTGGCGGCGCTGTTTACAGGAACGTTTTCTATGAGTAAAGCATGGATACCAAGCCGTTTGATACGCTTCCCAAGTTTGGTGTAGGCTTTTCTTTCCTCTGCGATCATCGCCATGTATAAAATAGTGAAGACGACATCGACAGCTAAGGCATTATCGCCATATGACGCCGAAAGAGTACTTATTCTATTCAACACATCCTGAGAAGGCTGCTTACCAGTCCAGTTATAAACCTGAACATAATCGCTGTATACCTTCTCAACGGAATATTTATTTGTAAGATTGAGAAGGAACTCAAAATAATCCGTATCTTTCGGCGGCTTTCGTATTCCAGCGGCATTAGTGTAATACACACACCAATCATCAAAGCTGCCCTTGTCATATTCAAGTTTTGATTTATCGGGAAAACTTTTATTATCATATAATCACCTTCACGAAAGTACACATTCGGGAAATAGATGTAAATATTATATCACAAATGCACAAAAATGCCAATAGAGAGTGAAACAGAATGTGCACTATTGTGAAAAATATTATTGCTGTTTTTGGAATTTTATGATATAATAAACTTGTAGTCCTAACATCCGGGACGAGTACTTTCGAAGCAGTGAGTAAAAGTGAGTAAAGGAGTATCATCATGGACAATTACGATGCGGTTGACTGGGAGAATGTAGATTGGGAGGAGTTTCATAAGATGTTTACGCATCCTTCATCCTCCGCGCCAAAGAAATATACGCTGAAGGATGTAATAAATGAGGAGTTTACCGTCAATAACCGAATGCAGCGATTTGACGATAACCCAGATATTGCTGAAGATGATCACAGAAAGAGTTGGTACGAGCAACGCTCGAAACAACTGACAGAGATGTTAAAAGCATTTGATGTGAAAGAAGAAATGGAAATACTGAAAAAGCAGTGCGGCACCAATTATGCTTTCTCTGAAAGAAACAAAGAATTTATTCTCTGGCTCTTTGCCCAGTACAATGGTTATTTCGAGCCGTTGAAGCGTGGCAGAGTATTCGAAGCCGACGCAGAATACCTTCTTGATGTGTATTCTGGTATACTGGACATCTTTCATGACTCTAAGGCAGATGAAACACTTGTAAAGAATGTAAAGGTTAAACTTTGGAACCGTCTGAATATTCCTCAAATAAGTATGGATCGTATGCTTGACTCGTTGTTTGCTCGTTGTAGGGGGATGATAAAAAAGAGCATTGCAACTCCATACAGTGGAATGCGTGGCACTGACCTGATTTACTGGCAAACCGCATTACGTCATTCTTTTTATAAATTTCTCTTCTACTGGAAGAAAGTGTACGATAACATGGACGACATGAGGCAAGACGAATTATCGAATATATCAATCGAAGATGCTAATAAAGTGTCAGAAGAAGTAAGGATCGCCGATATCTATGAATTTATGCTTTCCAGCCAAATTATAGAAGCGAGAAAGAATGATGAGGTGCTACAAAGCTTAATGGCTCAACAGGATGAACTACGAGGCGCAGAAAATAAAAAAAAGCCGCTTATTCGTAAAGTCGAGGGCAAATATCGCGATTGTACACATCAACTCACAGAGAGAATGAGAGAAGTAGATATTGCAGTAATTCGTAAATACTTCCCGGACTTCACCCCGCCCGAAGGGTGGAGGGAATGCTCAGAAATTGAGGGTAGATTGAAGCCATCAGATCAGCTCCTGTCAGAAGTTATTCAGGATACAGAAGAGCAAATAAATGATTTGTTTTCGGTAAATACTGATGAAGTCAAAAGGCAGGTCGAAAAATACTGCCTTTAAAAGCTGTTGACAAAAGTGGCATTTTGGTCACAATATGCAGGCGGGAATATAAATGCTATAATGAGAACCAGAGAGAACGCTCTCTCTGGTTCTTTTTTTTTGAGCCAACAACAATAACAGGAGGGAACGAAAATGTATCCAGAGTATTTATTTCCAACAGCATACCATCAGTATTACGGTGTCTCACCGATTGAGCAGTATCAACTTATGATGCAGCAAGCCGGGACGCAAATCCAACGCGGACTGCAAGCCCAATTTGCTGGCACGGGATGCCCGGTTGAAATGCTGTGGGGAGGTGCGCACACAAGTGCGGTTCTCGCTGCCATCGGAGGCGGCGCTATCAGCGCAGGTGGATGTGGAGTCTATGGCGGGCTTCAGGTGCTGCTTCAATACGCATGGGCAGCCGGAGCATATTACGAGTATCAGCGTCGACTTACCACCCAGTGGTGGTAAAAAGTGCGGCGGTCAAGGTTCCTTGACCGCCACATTATTACGATTTTCCAGCATCACGAACACTAAGAAGGAAGCCGTATCGACCTGTCTCATCCTTTGTGAATGGAATGAGATGCGCGGCTTCATAATCAACATTTGCGGGCAGCTCGTTTTCAATGATAATGACCTGATTCTCCCCACAGTGCGTGATGATGTATCTGAACAGGGACTCTTTCATTCCGGGAGTTGCGAGTTCATCCTCATCAACCTTACCTTTTTCCTTTAAAGACAGAATGGGAGAGTCGAGGAACAGCATATGAAGCGAATGTTTACCATTGCTTTCGAGTAGCTTCATAAGATTAAAGAGCATGATTGTGTTCAAAAAAGCGCGATAGCCTTTACCCTCATTCTCTTTTGCCTTTTCATTCACAACCGCATCCAGTGAATCCTTGTCGATTCGTGCGGTAGGATTATTAGGATAACCACACGCCCTCACCATTTCTTGGAAGCCCTTATTCAGCGCTTCCCACAGACTGATAGGGAATTTTTGCATCGGATCAATGTCCGTCACCTTTTCCTCTGTTTCCAGAGACTTCGTGGTTATCTCATCATTATACTCCTGTGCAATGAAATCATATGTATACAGCCTTTGTTGTAGAAGCAACCAATTCTGATATGACTCCTTTGTTACAGTCAGTTTTGCAGCCCTCGGCTGTAAGCGCTTCTCAATAAGCTCTTTGAGCTGCTGATACTGGCTATTCAGCTCTGCTGCTGTTTTCTCCATATTCTGTATTTCCGCATCGGTGTCCTTTTCCGCCAACTCCAAATCCTGTACTTGTGCTTTTACACGTTCCAGTTCAATACTGATCGCCTCAGAATACAAGACCTGATCCTTCTGTGGCAAGTCCATATCATGATTACAGAATGGACATTTGGCGGCACGTTGTACCTTTCCGCGCTTTGACTCTCCGTCTGCAATAAAACGCAGCCGTTTAATATCGGAGTCGTACTGCGTGTGAAGGATGCGGAAACGATCTCTGCGCAGACGCATCTCTTCCAGCCGGGGTGTAATTTCAAAAATCTGTTCCAGTATCTGACGGCATTTTTCGTTCGCCTCTGTAATGGCAATTTCAATTTCAGCGATTTCATCGAGTATGCCCTGTAGTTTGCTCTCTATATCTTCATCGCCGATCTGTTCTTTCATTTTTTGTAATTCAGTACGCTGATCGGTGTACTCCTTAAGTTTGCTCTTTAGGTAAGAGATAACACCCGCCTTTTGTATTTTTCGTTCTTCACGCTCTTTCTTTGATTCAGCAGGAACATCTTTGTCGAAATCCTGTGCCTCAAAGAGATAGATAAGTGACATGAGTACTGCAACAGGTTTTGTAAAAGTGTGATTGGGGTAGAACACGGTGTCTTTTTTGAAAATATTGTCCTCATCAAGATAGAAAAACTGAAAAATTGTCCGGAGCGAAAGAGCGTTTGTCTCACGCTTCTTTGTACTGATGATCTGTGGTGTTTTCGTTATGCCCAGAAGAAACAGAAGAAATCTTGAATATGGTCTTGCATTCTTCTTCTCATTTTCAACATAGTAATCACCGATCGGAAACTCCGGTATATCTGAATATGTAAATTCTATTATATTGCTACCTACCTCTTTCTTTTTACCTCGTCCATCAACGATCTTTCTCTTGCAGCATACACGTTTCCCATCGTCTGATGCAAAGGTGATTGCAACAACGTCATAATTGGTGTCCGCTTTTGAAAAAGGTGTATCCTTGCCGCCAAACATGAAGTTCAAGCAGCCAAGAATATAGGATTTTCCAGTATTTGAAGCCCCGTGAACGATGTTCACACCGTCCTCAAATTCAATTTTGGACACTACAACATTTTGAGTGCTTCCTGAAACGGTGATGTCTTTTACAAAGAACCTGCTCATTGTTCCGTCCCCCTCAGTGATACGGCAGCCATTTTATTGATTTCAGCTATTAGTGTGCGCTCAGATTTTCTGCCGATGTACTTAATCACGTTAATCGCCGTTGAACGATATTCTTTGGCGTAATCGCTATCAAGTGATCTACTCAACCGTTCTCCTTCGGCGGTTAGCTGATACACAATACCAGAGGATGTCGAAATGGGCTTCGCATATCCGTTGAAGGTCAGTTCCTTCAGAACCTTATGCACCAGTGAACGTCTTGATATAAACTCGCTGAATTTGTATAAATTCTCACCATTGAGGTTGTGGTCAGTAATCCCGAATGCTTGACCATAGGTTACCATAAAATCTGCAGCGTAGATCATGTCGGCATTCTGTGGATTTTGGAACGTATCGATCAAAAGCATAAGGCGTAGTTCATTTTCAAATTCGCTATTGAATATCCGTAGCACTATTACACCCACCCACTAAATTTTTGTCTGTTTACAAGGAAATGGCAAGCACCTTTTTTCTGGTGGTTACCAATCCAGCGTGTATCTTGAGTTATATAAGACTGCTCGGTACTGGTTTGAGCAGCAACCGTCAATACCGCACCAAGCCGTGCGTATCCGGAGGCGTAATCCTGCTCAAAAGTATCTATCACACCAGAATATATCTCTTCCAAGAAAATGTTGAAGTATTCCTCTCCGTCCTCACTGTAGAAGTCTCGTGTTCCTCTGCGCAGCGTTTCTGCGTAAAAATAATCGTCACGCTGCCTCTTGAGATGCTTGTCGAGATCAGGATAGGAAGGCAGACCTTCAAGAGTCAAATCAGGTTCACCAGTCTTCTCACGGTACACATCGAGGAGGGCGCTAACATATCTGCGTTCAGTTTCACCGACATTAGCTGGAGCTGGCACTCTTGGTAACGGGTGCTTTTTGCTTTCTACCGTTAAAGGTTCGACGGCGGGCGATTCTTTAATTTGAGCTGCAGCGACATAAAAACTATTATCAAAGGTTAGTGTGCGGCTAAATGTCTCACCCATATGACCTTGATAATATCGTCTGTCATGATCGACATCTACCTTTGGACACCACGCATTATATGTATCTTGACCTATGGTATTATCCTTAGTCTCAGTAAGCGTATAGAGCAGAACCCCCAAGAGAAACGAAGGGGTATTCACGACGATCATCTCTGACATATCGCGCTTTGAGATAGTTTTTCCGTCCGGGCATACACGAAACAACTGTTCCGAAGGGATGTCCTGATCCTGCTCGATAAGTTCTAGCAGAGCCATCACGAGTTTTTGTTCTTTCTTGCGAGGCGTATCAAGGAATTTTGAAATGAACGCAGTCATTTCCTGAACACAGGTGCTTAAGTCTGAATTCATCCTATCGGTCAGCGCCTTGCCAATTTCCCCTTTTGCCGTTCTTAGGTTTCGGCTCGTTTTGCCTTTACACTGTTTGAAGCGTAGGGCATCATCGGACGATAATTCTGGAAGGCTTGGGATTGCTATACGCAGAAGACTGGTAAGCAAGTTTTCATCAGTTATCAAGTTTTCTGCGCCAGTAAACAGTTCGCCGTTAGTCGGCTTTTGCAATGCCGCGTCAACGATAAGCGTAAAAAGCGTACCTCCACATAATCTGAAATAATCCATATCATCCATGCCTTTCCTGATTTGCGACTAATTCGACTGAAAACCATCTTGACTTGCGACTGATTCGACTCCTTAATAGAATCAGAGCCATTTGGAACATTCTACCTCTAATTATAGCACAGTTCATTCAATGTTTCAAGGGCAAAAGTGTATATTTTCACAACAAAGGAGCGCTAATAATGGCAATCACAGGAAACACACTTGGAGTAAAAATGGCGGCTGACCTGCTCGCTGCTGTTAGCACCTACCACTCCCCGGAAATCGCCGCTTCCGTTGTCGACCGCTACGACGATTTTCAGAGAATCGGTAACTTGGAGCAGGAAGAAATGATGGACGACCTCATCAGCAAGCTGAACGATTTGGACTGAGCGGTACTCAAAACCACCGGAGGTGTCCTATTGTATGTGAAGGCAGTTTCGACAAAACCGTCCTGAAACATCCGTTCTCCATCGTCGAAACAGAGATTTTATTTTGTAATATCAAAAACGTTGCACACAAACGTGCAACTTTCGGGCTTATCGGAGCTATTTATGGATGGCTTTATGAAAAATATTATCCGGGGGTTAATGATCCGACACCTTTCTTAGACTGTATCTCTGGAGGGCGAATGAAAACTTTCCGTGAACATTTTTTCAATAATCAACTGTTTTAGGTTGAATCACTCTGCTTTTCTGCCCCTTTATAGAAGCCCTTTTGTCCCAGACATGACGTTAAACTGTCTGCTGCTGCATACTGAGTCGCTTGATCAACGGCTGCTCAACGGTCTGCGGTGGCACAAATAAATACACCGGCTGTCATTTGAGCTGACGGCTGCAATCCTGAATGGAGTAATCCATCTGGAATGCGGTCTGATTCGTCATGCCCATTTGCCGGTAAAGATTCCTCCATTCGCAAGTCAAATGGAGGATTTTTTATGTCAAAACAGTTTTACCTGCCAATGCGTGATGCCAATGATCCGCACAAAGTTACCCTGATTCCTGTTTCCGAGGAAGTCTATACCAATATCACACCGGAAACAAACCGTATCCGTAGCCGCCGCCAGTATCACGGGCAGTGCTGCTGCCCGAAGCAGTACCTTTGGAAGTGTGACGGAGATTGTGACGTCTGCGAGTACCGTGCTGCCGGGGACAACCTTTCCCTCGATTATGAGACGGAAATGCACGGCGACACCTTCGCAGATACATCTGATACCGAAGAAATCGCAACCGACCAGATTCTGATGCGTCAGCTTCTCGAACGTCTGAAAGAACTGATGCCCGAAGCCATCACTGTCGGTCAGATGTGCCTTGATGAAGATATGTCCGAGCGGAAGTGTCTGGAACAGCTCAATCTGAAGCGTAGCACCTATCGTTCACAGCTTGAAAAGGCGCGGAAACAGCTTGAATCCGAGTTCGGAAAATTTTTCTGAAAAAGTTTCGTCCAAAACGCCCTCGATCCTGTAGTGGGTTGTGAAGGGAGGTGAACGACACATGAACAGGAAAACCCAAGAGCTGATCGACACCCTGATGGCAATCTCTGTGGTGTCAAAGCGACTCGCAAAAAATCTGGCAAAGGAGGACAAGCATAATGGATCCGATGATGGAACTGGTAAACGCCCTGAATGCACTTACTGCTGCATTACAGAAATTCTCGTCGCAGACAACTAACGCCTATCTCGACACATTCGAGGAGATCTACGATCCCGAAAAGGACGAGCCGCAGGCAGCGGAAGTACTGAAGGAACAGCTTGCACCTGAACAGAAAACAGAGACAGTCACCTTTGTGCAGCTCCGCAGCCGCCTGTCGGAGATCTCCCGCAGTGGCAAGACGGCGGAGGTCAAAGAACTGATCGCCAAGTACGGTGCATCAAAGCTCTCGGATATTGCCGAAAGCGACTATGCTGTTGTTCTGGCAGAAGCGGAGGGATTGTGATGCCCGGAACACACGCAATTCTGTCACCGTCAAGCAGCGAACGCTGGATCAACTGCCCGCCCTCCGCAAAGGAGAATGCGGGCGGTGATACCGGCAGCACTTACGCGCAGCAAGGCACAGATGCACACACCCTCTGCGAGTACAAGGTCAAGAAGGCACTTGGCTTCAAGGTGCGCGATCCCACTGACGATCTGGAGTACTTCGATGAAGAAATGGCAGAATGCACTGACGCTTACTGCGAATTCGTCATGGAGCAGGTGCAGGAAGCTAAGCAGTCCTGTCCCGATCCGCAGGTATTGGTCGAGCAGCGCCTCGACTTCACACGCTGGGTTGCTGAGAGCTTCGGCACCGCAGACTGTATCATTGTCGCCGATGGCACGATGACCGTCATCGACTTCAAATACGGTCTGGGCGTTCTGGTCGATGCCGAGGGCAACAGCCAGATGCGGATGTATGCGCTCGGTGCTTTGAATCTCTTCGAGAGCCTGTACGACATCAAGACCGTCCGCACGATCATCTTCCAGCCCCGCCGCGATAATGTCAGCATTGCGGAGGTCACGAAGGAGGAACTGCTCGGCTGGGCGGAGGAAGTTCTTATTCCTGCTGCGGCACTTGCGGCAAACGGCGAGGGTGACTATAGTGCGGGCAAGCACTGTCAGTTCTGCAAGATCAAGGCGACCTGCCGGAAACGGGCGGAGTACAATCTCCAGATGGCGCAGTACGACTTCGCTGTCCCGGATACACTTGCCGACGATGAGATCAGCATGATCCTCGACCGGGCGGACACCTTCATCGGCTGGGTGAACGATGTCAAAGCCTATGCGCTCGAACAGGCTATCAGCGGAAAGCAGTACCCCG
>ENA-OYXZ01000782-OYXZ01000782.1-human-gut-metagenome-genome-assembly--contig:-NODE-782-length-13159-cov-9.149802_pt1 | contig 13159 bp, 9 predicted proteins | sample MGYA00243975_ERZ653432 | MGnify/ENA primary metagenome ERZ653432 (study PRJEB26926, sample SAMN06164954) | human gut metagenome | biome: ENVO:00009003; feature: ENVO:2100002; material: ENVO:00002003...
ATGCTACACTGGGCGTATCACGATACGTCGAAAGGAGCATCTTCCATGAACGAGCATATTCTGCGTCTGGCCCGGGAAAACGCCCCCTGCTTTATCTACTCCCGCGATGTACTGGCGCGGCAGGCTGGGCTGCTGCGCGATACGTTCCCCGGCTTTGACTTTCTGTTTTCCGTGAAGGCCAACCCGTTCCCGCCGGTAATGCGGGCGCTGGCGGCGCTGGGCATCGGCGCGGATGCCGCCTCCGCCCGGGAGGTGCTGCTGGCGGAGGAGTGCGGCATGGCCGCCGCCGACATCTACTTTTCTGCCGCCGGCAAGTCCGACAGCGCCCTGCGGGAGGCGTGGGATCACGGCCACCTGATCGCCGACTCCATCGGCGAGGCGGTGCGCATCGGCCGCATCGCCGCGGAGAAGGGGGAGGCGCGGCCTATCGGCGTGCGGATCGACCCCTGCTTCAACATGGATGGCGGCCCCGGCACCTCCGGCAAGTTCGGCATCTGCGAGGAGGATCTGCCCCAGCTGCGCACGGCGCTGGAGGGGCTGCCCGTCACGGTCTGCGGCATCCACGTCCATCTGCGCTCCCAGAATCTGGACGCCGCCGTGCTGACCCGGTACTATGAGAAATGCTTCGCGCTGGCGCTGCGGGTGCAGGAGGTGCTGGGCTGCACCGTGGAGTATATCAACTTCGGCGGCGGCGTGGGCATCGCCTACAACGAGGCATCCCAGCAGCCGCTGGACTACGCCGCTCTGCGGCAGTGCGCCCAGCGTATTGCGGAGGAGAACCGCCGCACGCTGGGAGCCCGCCTGCTCATCGAGTCCGGCCGGTTCCTGACCTGTCAGGCCGGTACATACTTTATGCCGGTGGTGGATAAAAAGACCTCCCGAGGTGTGACCTACGTCATCGTGGAGAACTGTCTCAACGGCTTCCAGAAGCCCGCCATTGCCGCCATGCTGCGCCGTGCGGTGGGGCCGGATGCGGTGATCGCACCCCAGGAGCCGCTGTTCACCCGGGAGGACGCCTGCACCGTCACGTCGCTGGGCGATCTCACCCGCACGGAGACGGTGCATCTGGTGGGCAATCTCTGCTGCGCGCTGGATGTTTTGCAGGAGGGCTTCACCGGCCCGGCGCTGGAGATCGGCGATCTGGTGGCGGTGTCCAACGCCGGTGCCTACGCCTGCACCCTGTCTGTGCAGCGGTTTTCCAGCCACCACCCGCCGGCGGAGCTGCTGGTGGACGGGGACGGAAATGTTCTGTGACAACGCAAAAGGGGAGCCGCGAGGCTCCTCTTTTTTCGTCCTGCGCCGCCGCCCTCGTCGACCTGCCCAGCAGAGCGGAAAAATAATTGTATAAGTTGACGAAAAAACCGGCGACAGCCGGGAATTTTCATACAAATCAATAAAATAGAGGTTGTCAGACCCCGGAATATAAGCTATAATCGGTACGTTGAGCTACTGTCCGCAGCCATGTGGGCGGCGGACTTCAAGAAAACGAAGGGAGTACATCACCACTATGACTGCTAATGACATTCGCAATATTGCACTGCTGGGCCACGGCGGCTCCGGCAAGACCTCTCTTGCTGAGCAGATGCTGTTTATGACCAAGGGTGTGGACCGTCTGGGCAAGACCGTCGACGGCAACACCACCTGCGACTACGACGCCGAGGAGATCAAGCGCCAGATCTCTATCTCTCTGGCATTTGCTCCCGTCATGTATAAGGGCAAGAAGATCAACGTCATGGACGCTCCCGGCAACTTCGATTTCTCCGGCGAGGCTGTCTGCGCCATTCGCGCCGCCGAGTGCGCCGTCATCGTGGGCAACGCCAAGGACGGCCTGTCCGTTGGTATGGAGCGCACCTGGAAGATGCTGGGCAAGAAGCCCCGCATGATGTTCATCAACCGCGTGGAGGAGGCCAACGCCGACTACGCCGCCTGCATCGACGCCATCAAGGGCAAGTTCGGCACCGCCATTGCCCCCATCGTCGCCACCAAGGCCGACGGCAACAAGGCTGTCACCGTTATCGTGGACCTGCTGCACAACAAGGCATACGACGCCAAGGGCGAGTGCGCCATCCCCGCCGACATGGCCGACGAGGTGGAGGCGCTCCGCGCCGAGCTGATGGAGGCCGCCGCCGGCGCCGACGAGGAGCTGATGGAGAAGTTCTTCGAGACCATGGAGCTGTCTGCCGAGGATATGGCCAAGGGTCTGAAGCTGGGCGTCCGCGAGGGCAGCGTCTGCCCCGTGCTGTGCGGCAGCGCCGCCACCGGCATGGGCGTGGAGATGCTGATGCAGACCATCGTGGATCTGGTGCCCGTCGCCACCGATATGCCCGCCGTGGCCGCTGAGGACGACGACGGCAACGCCATCGAGGTCGCCTACGATCCCAACGGCACCACCGCCGCCTTTGTGTTCAAGACCATCTCCGACCAGTACGGCAAGTTCTCCATGATCAAGGTCGTCCGCGGCAAGGTCACCAGCGATATGTCCCTGTACAACATGACCACCGGCAACACCGAGAAACTGGGCCGTCTGTACGTCATGAAGGGCAAGAAGACCGAGGAGACCAAGGAGATCTGCTGCGGCGATATCGGCGCCATCGGTAAGATGGACAAGGTCAAGACAGGCGATACCCTGTGCGAGCCCAAGACCTATGTGAAGTTTGCACCTCTGGCCTTCGCACCCGCCTGCTACGAGCGCGCCATCGCCCCCAAGACCAAGCAGGAGATCGAGAAGCTGGGTACCGGCCTGAACAAGCTGAACGAGGAGGATCCCACCTTCTCCGTCACCAACAACGCCGAGACCCACCAGACCGTGATCTCCGGCGCCGGCGATATCCAGATCGACGTGCTGTGCAGCAAGCTGAAGTCCCGCTTCGGTGTGGATGCCGAGTTGGATACCCCCCGTGTTGCCTACCGCGAGAAGATCCGCAGCACCGTCCGCAAGCAGGGCCGCTATAAGAAGCAGACCGGCGGCAGCGGTCAGTTCGGTGACGTTCACATCATCTTCGAGCCCCAGAGCGAGCAGGAGGATATGATCTTCGAGGAGAACGTGTTCGGCGGCTCCGTGCCGAAGAACTACTTCCCCGCCGTGGAAAAGGGTCTGCGCGAGAGCTGCCTGCACGGTGTGCTGGCCGGCTATCCCGTGGTGTTCCTGAAGGCCACGCTGGTGGATGGCTCCTACCATCCCGTTGATTCCTCCGAAATCGCGTTCAAGCTGGCCGCCAACCTGGCGTTCAAGGCCGCGCTGCCCGAGGCCAAGCCCGTGCTGATGGAGCCCATCGGCGAGCTGAAGGTCACCGTACCCGACAACTTCGTGGGCGACGTGATGGGCGATCTGAACAAGCGCCGCGGCCGCGTGATGGGCATGAACCCCACCGGCGACGGCGAGACGGTGCTGGAGGCCGAGGTCCCCATGGCGGAGATGATGAGCTACGCCATCGACCTGCGCTCCATGACCCAGTCCCGCGGTACGTTCACCTTCAACTTCGTCCGCTACGAGGACTGCCCCGCTGCGGCGCAGGAGAAGGCCATTGCCGCCGCCAAGGCACTGGCTGAGGCCGAGTAAGAGTTTACGAAAGCAAAAAAACATCCGTCCGTACGGACGGATGTTTTTTTGCTTTCAAAATGCAAGGCAAGGCGGTTTCTTAGCCCCATAGGGTGGTCAGCATGGGGATGACCTGCTTCTTGCGGGACATGACGCCGGGGAGGAACACCATGTTGTCCTTGGGCTCCACGGCGAAGGCGTTGCGGATGGTGTCGTCGCTGCCGATGTACAGGAGCTGGGAGCCCTCCTGCAATACGTCCGTGAGCATCAGGATCACCATGTCGTAGCTGTTGGCCTTCTGCGCGGCGCGCATGGCATCCAGCAGCTCGTCCTTGCGCTCCATCAGCTTCTGGGAGTCGATGCAGGTGACCTGTCCCACGCCCAGCACCTGCTCGGAGATATGGAACTCCTTGAAGTCGCTGCGCAGCAGCTCCTCGGCGGAACGGCTGTCGTTGCTGCCGCTGAACAGCTCCCGTCCCAGATCGCTGAGGGACACCTTGGCGATGCGGGCCAACCGCTCCGCCATGGCGATATCCCGCTTGGTGCAGGTGGGGGACTTGAACATAACGGTGTCGGACAGGATGGCTGCCGCCATCAGACCTGCCATGTGGGGCGACGGCGTGACGCCGTGCTCCTGATACATGGAGGTGATGATGGTGTTGGTGCTGCCCACCGGCTCGTTGCGGACGGTGATGGGCTGCCGGGTCTGGATGTCCGCCAGACGGTGGTGGTCGATGATGCCCAGGATCTCCGCCTGATCGATGCCGGGGACGGTCTGGGACAGCTCGTTGTGATCCACCAGCACCACCCGCTTGCGCCGGGGCTTCAGCAGGTGGTAGCGGGACAACGTGCCAACGACCTTCTCGTTTTCGTCCAGCACGGGGTAGCAGCGGTAGCGGCTTTTCAGCACGACCTCCCGCACGTCGTCGATGTAGTCGTCCAGATGGAAGGAGATCAGCCCCTCCGTGGCGCAGGGCCGTGCGATGGGCGTGGCCTGATAGATCAGGCGGTGTACGCGGCTGGCGTCCAGCGGCGTGGAGATGACGCAGGTCTTGCCGGCGTTTTCCAGCCAAGCCGGCTCCACATCGGTCTGGCACAGGATCAGGCAGGCCACCTGCTTATCCAGTGCGCGCTGGATCATGTCCGGCTGGCTGCCGCACAGCACAATGCTGTCGGGGCCGTCGAACAGCAGGTTCTCGCAGTCCTGGGGCAGGGCGATGGACACGGAGCCGCTGACACTGTCCACCAGGTCGCCGCCGTCGCCCATGATCCGCCCCTCAATGACGCTCAACAGGTTGAACAGGGGGATGGCCTCCACACGGGGCTCGCCCACGGTGTTCAGGCTGAAGGTGGCGATATCACCGGCGGACAGCATACCGTACAGGGAGCCGTCCTCGTTGACAACGGGGATGGCGGAGATCTTCTGCTCCCGCATGAGCTTCCATGCCCGGTCCATGGTGACGGAGGCGTCCAGACACGGCGGACGGTCGAAATCCAGATCCTTCACCTGCGTGCGGACGTTCTGGATAAAGCGGGGGGGATTGAAATGGAACCGCTCCAGCATCCGGTTGGTCTCATCGCTGACGGTACCCAGATGGACGGCCACATATTCCTTCTCACCCAGCGCGTTTTTCAGCGCGGCGTAGGACATAGCGGCCACGATGGAGTCGGTGTCCGGATTGCGGTGCCCGGTCACATAGATCTCGTTCATACGCGAAAGCTCCTTTGCGAAAATTTTCCTCTGTGACCACCTATTATATAGGAGGTTTTCGCCGCGGTCAATGGGGCGCGGCGCTTTTTGCGGATCGGCGTCCGCGCCCCGCCTCCGGGAGATCACTGCTGTGCCGAAGGGGAGAGGGGGCGGCTCCGCAGAGCCGCTCCCTCTCCCCTTGCGATGATCGTTTTTGCGGTAGAATATTGTATAAACAGGGCGAAAAATGCCCATAAAAAGCAAAACGCCACGCACACTGGCGTGGTGGTCATCTTCTGTGGGTGGGACGCTTACCGCTCGCTGACCTGCTGCTGGCAGTCACCGAAGATCATATCGTCCAGATCGCCCAGGATCCAGTTGTTCATCATACCCTTATCACGCTCCTTTCTTCATTTATTTACGCTTACAGTATATGCTGGTTTTGTCAACTTTGCAAGCGCAAATTTATACATAATGTACAATTTATTTTCGTTAATTTTTGATAGATTGCACAATGACACCTGCGGGTCATACCATATATAATGACTTCGTATGAACGTGTAAACGGGGATATGCTGACTATGAAAGAGTTTTTTGCGGGAGAATTTGATATCGCCGTTATTGGAGCCGGTCACGCGGGCATCGAGGCGGCGCTGGCAGCGGCGCGGCTGGGGATGCGCACCATCTGCTTCACCATCGATCTGGACGCGGTGGGCAATATGCCCTGCAACCCCGCCATCGGCGGCACCGGCAAGGGACATCTTGTCCGGGAGCTGGACGCGCTGGGCGGCGAAATGGCCCGCGCGGCGGATCGCGCCTGCATCCAGTACCGGATGCTCAACCGCGCCAAAGGCCCGGCGGTGTGGTCGCTGCGGGCGCAGGCAGACCGGCGGCTGTACCAGCAGGTGATGAAGCACACGCTGGAGCGGCAGGAGAATCTGACGCTGCGGCAGGCGGAGGTGACGGAGCTTCGCTGCGAGGACGGACACGTCAGCGCCGTGGTGCTGCGCACCGGTGCGGTGTTCCGCGTCGGCGCCGTCATCCTCTGTACCGGCACATACCTGACGGGCCGCACCATCGTGGGGGAGTGTATCGAATCCTCCGGCCCCGACGGGATGCACGCCGCCAACGCGCTGACGGACAGTCTGCTGGCGCTGGGCTTACCTCTGCGCCGCTTCAAGACCGGCACGCCGCCCCGTGTGAACCGCCGGAGCATCGACTTTTCCCGGATGGAGGTGCAGGTGGGCGACGACGATCCGCTGCCCTTCAGCTTCGACACGGCGCAGACGCCGGAGAACCGGGCGGTGTGCTACCTGACGTATACCAACGCGGAGACACACCGGATCATCCGGGAAAATCTGGATCGCAGCCCCATTTACTCCGGCGTCATCGAGGGCGTCGGCCCCCGGTACTGCCCGTCTATCGAGACGAAGATCGTCCGGTTTGCGGACAAGCCCCGCCACCAGCTGTTTATCGAGCCCATGGGTCTGGACACGGAGGAGATGTATATTCAGGGCTTCTCCTCCTCCATGCCGGAGGAGGTGCAGCTGCGGATGCTCCACAGCGTGGCGGGTCTGGAGCACGCGGAGATGATGCGCCCCGCCTACGCCATCGAGTACGACTGCATCGATCCGCTGGCGCTGAAGCCCACGCTGGAGGTCAAGACCGTGGGCGGGCTGTACGGCGCGGGACAGTTCAACGGCGCCTCCGGCTACGAGGAGGCGGCGGTGCAGGGCTTTGTGGCGGGCGTCAACGCGGCGCTGGCGCTGAAGGGGGAGCCGCCCCTGCTCCTCAAGCGCAGTGAGAGCTATATCGGCACCCTCATCGACGATCTGGTGACCAAGGGCACCGAGGAGCCGTACCGCATGATGACCTCCCGCTCGGAGTACCGGCTGCTGCTGCGGCAGGACAACGCCGACCGGCGGCTGTGCGCCACCGGACACCGCATCGGGCTGGTGTCCGCGGAGCGGCTGCGGGCGGTGGAGGAGAAGTACGCCGCCGTGGAGCAGGAGGTCAAGCGCCTGACCCACACCGGCGTGGCCGGCAGCGACGCGCTCAACGCCCTGCTGATGCAGCGAGGCACCGCCCCTGTGGCGGACGGGGCGCGGCTCATCGACCTGCTGCGCCGCCCGCAGGTGTCCTACGACGATCTGCGGCCCTTCGACCCCGGCGCACCGGCGCTGGACAAGGCTGTGCGGGAGCAGGTGGAGATCACCGTCAAGTACGAGGGCTACATCCGCCGCCAGCAGCGGCAGGTGGAGGAGTTTGAGCAGCTGGAGAAGCACGCGCTGCCCGACGACATGGATTACAGCGATATTCAGGGGCTGCGCTTGGAGGCGCGGGAGAAGCTGAGCGCGGTGCGCCCCCTGAATCTGGGGCAGGCCAGCCGCATCTCCGGCGTATCCCCGGCGGACATCGGCGCGCTGATGATCTGGCTCCAGTCCCACCGCGGATAACTTTGTAAGGTCAAGGCGGCGCATTGCCGCGCAACACGATAAGGAGGGTTTCCATGAGAAAATTTCTGGCCATTTTGGTCTGCAAGCTCATACGCTTCATCGGTTCCTTTGTGGGGCGGGGCAGCAGCCTGCCCGGACAGATCGCGCTGAAGATCTGCCCCGACATTTTGCAGCAGGTGCAGCTTCCGCCGGAGATCATCGCCGTTACCGGCAGCAACGGCAAGACCTCCACGTCCGAGATGATCGCCCATGTGCTCACCGCCGCCGGAAAAAAGGTGGTGTTCAACCGGGAGGGCTCCAACCAGATCGAGGGCGTCACCACCATGCTGCTGTGCAGCAGCACCCTGACAGGACGGTGCAAGAGCGACGCGGCGGTCATCGAGTCCGATGAGCGCTACGCCCAGTACACCTTCCGCTATTTCCAGCCCACCCACTACGTCATCACCAACCTGTACCGCGACCAGCTCACCCGCAACGGCCACCCCCAGTGGGTGTTCAAGTCCATCGAGCCCAGCATCGGCCCGGACTGCACGCTGATCCTCAACGCCGACGACCCGCTGGTGGCGCTGTTCGCCCGGGGACGGCAGAACCGGGTGGTCTGGTTCGGCATGGATCGCCAGCGCTTTTCCACCGACCACTGCACCGGCATCTACAACGACGGGAAATACTGTCCGCTATGCCACGCGCCCATGGCCTACGACTACTACCACTACAACCACATCGGCGCGTACCACTGCACGAAATGCGATTTTCACCGGCCGGAGACGGCCTATACCGTCACCGACGCGGATCTGGATACCGGCTTTCTCACCATCAACGGCAGGGACCGCATCGAGCTGGCGTTCAAGAGCATCTACAACGCCTATAACATTCTGGCCTGCTATACCGTGTGTGCGCTGGCGGGGGTGGACGGCGCGGATATCGCCCGCAGCATCAGCCGCTATGTGCTGAAGAACGGCCGCATCGTCAACTGGCAGTACCAGACCATGCACGGCACGCTGCTGGCCTCCAAGCACGAGAACTCCGTGTCCTACGACCAGTCCCTGCGCTATACGGTGCAGCAGAAGGAGCCCCACGCCGTCATCATCATCGTGGACGCGGTGAGCCGCAAGTACTTCACCAGCGAGACCAGCTGGCTGTGGGACATCGACTTCGATATGCTGAATACGGAGAACACCTCCCACATTTACCTGCTGGGCAAATATGCCGACGATCTGTACGTCCGGTTCTCCTACACCGACGTGCCGCCGGAGAAGCTCAGCGCCTACGAGAGCATCAGCGAGGGCGTGGACGCCGCCGTGCGGGATGGCGTGACCCAAGCCTATACCATCACCTGTTTCTCCGACAAGGGCAAGTTCCTGTCGCTGGTCAATACGCTTTAAGGAGGGTCTGCATATGCGCATTCAGCTTTTGCATCTCTATCCCGATCTGATGAATCTGTACGGCGAGTACGCCAACGTGGCGGCGCTGCGGCGCAGTCTGGAGCGGCAGGGGGCGGAGGTCGTCGTCCGCACCGGCACGCTGTATGAGGATATCGACTTCTCCGACGCGGACTTTGTCTACATGGGCGCCGGCACGGAAAGCGCCCAGCTTGTGGCACTGGAGGATCTGCGCCGCTATACAGACGCCGTAGGCGCGGCGCTGGCGTGCGGCGTTGTGGTGCTGGCCACCGGCAACGCCATGGAGCTGTTCGGCAGCAGCATCACCTCCCCCGACGGCACGGCGCACGCCGGACTGGGGCTGTTCCCCTTCCGCACCACCGTGTCCGACACGGTGCGCATACAGGGCGACTGTCTGGCGGTGGGCGCTGCCACCGGGCAGACGGCGGTGGGCTTCGTGAACAAGGCCAGTCAGACCACGGAGGTCGCCCACCCGTTGTTCCGCATGGAGCACGGCCCCGGCAACGCCGCTGATACGGCGGAGGACGGCGTGTGGGAGGGCAGCTTCTACGGCACCCATCTCATCGGCCCTCTGCTGATGAAGAATCCCCACGTCAACGCTTACTTCACGGAGCTGCTGTGCCGCCGGGCGGGACTGCCCTATCAGACGCAGGACTGCCCCCATGAGCAGCGGGCCTACGAGGTGACGCTCCGCGCCCTGCAGGAGCGGTTCCGCCAGCAGTAAACGAAAAAGAGCATAAAAAAGAGACGCCTTGTAAGGCGTCTCTTTTTTATGCTTCTGTTCAGATGTACTGGCGCATACCCTCGGTGGCCACATCCTCGTCAGCGCTGACGGTGACGGTAAACTTCACGTCGTTCTTCTCGCTGAAGCGATCCAGCCACTGGAGGAAGTTCTCCACCGCCTGCCAGTCGGTGCTGCCGGCGATCTTGCACAGGTTGTCCACAAACACATGGGAGATATCGTAATTGCCCGCGTACAGACCGCAGAGGAAACCGCGCAGGCAGTCAAAAGAATCCACATTGTACTCGCTGGCATTGACCAGACGCACATTGTAGCTGATGTCGTAGGTCATGTCGCGGCTGGGTTCGATGCAAACAACGCTGCCGGTCTCGGAATCCACGCTGGTGTGGATCAGCTCGATAAGCTGCTTCGTCTTACCTGCACCGTTCGCGCCCATGATCAGTCTAACCATAAGAAATCACTCCTTTGTCATAGATGGAGTTGGTTCTACTCCTGTCTGTAGAATACCATACCATGCAAAAAATAGCAACGAAAAAAAGAGGCTCTTTTTTTGGGCAAAACGCCTTACCGTCCCAGCTTGGCCAGCAGCGTTCCGCGCAGCTCCTCGTAGCCGGGCTTGCCCAGCAGCGCGAACATATTCTTCTTATAGGCCTCCACGCCCGGCTGGTCGAAGGGGTTCACATCCAGCAGGTAGCCGCTGAGCCCGCAGGCGTACTCGAAGAAGTAGATGAGCTGTCCCATCACACTCTCGTCCAGCCCGCCGGTGTACAGGGTGATGTTGGGGACGCCGCCCTCCACATGGGCCAGCAGCGTGCCGTCCATGGCCTGCTCGCGGATGAAGTCCATGCTCTTGCCCGCCAGGAAGTTCAGGCCGTCGCCGTCCGTCTCGTCGTAGGGGACGGGGTTCTCGTGCTGCGACGGGCCGAAGCGCACCACCGTCTCAAAGAGATGGCGCTCGCCCTGCTGGATATACTGTCCCATGGAGTGAAGGTCGGCGGTGAACTCCACGCTGGCGGGGAACAGACCCTTGCCCTCCTTGCCCTCGGACTCGCCGTACAGCTGCTTCCACCACTCGGCCATAAACCGGAAGCAGGGCTCATAGGCCGCCAGGATCTCGATCTTCTTGCCGCAGCGGTACAGCTCGTACCGGGCGGCGGCGTACTGCCACGTGGGGTTGGCACTCATGTCCGCCGCCGTGCAGGTATCCATCATCTCGCGGGCGCCGTTCATCAGGGCGTCGATGTCGATGCCCGCCACGGCGATGGGCAGCAGCCCCACGGCGGTCAGCACGCTGTACCGGCCGCCCACGTCGTCGGGTACCACAAACGTCTCATAGCCCTTGGCGTCCGCCAGAGATTTCAGCGCGCCTCTGTGCCGGTCGGTGGTGGCGTAGATGCGCTTGGCGGCCTCCTCCGGGCCGTACTTCTTCTCCAGCAGCTCGCGGAAGAAGCGGAACGCCACTGCCGGCTCCGTGGTGGTGCCGGATTTGGAGATGACATTGACGGAGAAGTCCACGCCGTCCAGCAGCTCCACGATCTCGCTCATGTAGTCGGAGGACAGGCCGTTGCCCACGAAGTAGATGTTGGGGGTGTCCTTCTTTTTCAGATTGTAGTTGGGGGAGCGCAGGCACTCGATCACGCCCCGGGCGCCCAGATAGGAGCCGCCGATGCCGATGACCACCAGCGCCTGAGAGTCCGCCTTGATGCGCGCTGCCGCGGCCTTGATGCGGGCAAACTCCTCCTTGTCGTAGTTCTCCGGCAGGCGCACCCAGCCGGTAAAGTCGCTGCCGGCGCCGTCACCCTTTTGCAGGTGGTCGTGGGCGATGCGCAGGCGGGGCGCCAGCGCCGCCTCGTAGGGCAGCGGGATAAAGCTGTTGCAGCTATTGAGGTCCACACGGATCATAGGAGGATTCCTCCTTGGTAAAAGACGTCTTTTTCGGTGTTTTCCATCTTACAACGATTATATCCAAATTACAAGGGGAAAAAGGCCGCCTACGCCGCGAAAACCGCCATGCGCAGAAGCTGGGTGAATACCTGCCCCCAGCTGCGCCGCGCCACGGCCTCCTCCGCCACCAGCGGCACGGTCAGCAGCACCGTGTCGCCGTCCAGCACGGACAGCTCACCCAGCCGCTGCCCGGCCTCCACCGGAGCGGCGACCTGCGGCTCCAGCGTAACGGTGCGGGTCAGGCCGCCGGCCTTGGCCTTTTCCACCAGCACGGCGGTGTTCTCCGTCTCCGGCACCGGCTGTACAGCGTCCGACGCGCCCATGACTACCGCCACCGGCGTCAGCGGCTCCGGCGGCAGGGCGTCCGCCAGCGCGTAGGTGGAAAAGCCGTAGTTCAGCAGCGCCTTGGCGTCCTTGGTGCGGGTGTCCTTGTCCGGCGCTTTCATGATGACGGCGATCAGCTCCATGCCGTCCCGCTCCGCCGTGGCGCTGATGCAGTACCCCGCCGAGGCGGTGTAGCCGGTCTTGAGACCGGTGGCGCCATCATAGAAGCGGATGAGCTTGTTGGTGTTGGCCAGCTGAAAAGCGCCGTCCCGGATGGTGTCCATCCAGATAGTGGTGAAGCGCCGTATGTCCGGATGGTGCAGCAGCAGCTCCCGGCTCATAAGGGCGATATCGTGGGCGCTGGTGACGTGTCCCTCCGCCGTCAGGCCGGTACAGTTGACAAAATGGGTGTCCGCCATGCCCAGCTCAGAGGCCCGACGGTTCATCTGCTCCACGAACAGCTCGTGTACGCCGGCGACCTTCTCCGCCAGCGCCACCGCCGCGTCGTTGCCGGAGGCCACGCACACCGATTTCAGCAGCTCCTCCACCGTGATCTGTTCGCCCTCCGCCAGATAGACCTGACTGCCGCCCATCCCGGCGGCCGCAGCACTGACCGTCACCACGTCGTCGTAGCCGATAGTGCCGCTGTCGATGGCCTCCATGGTCAGCAGCAGCGTCATGATCTTGGTGACGCTGGCGGGCTCCAGCTGCTCGTGCTCGTTCTGCGCGAACAGCACCTGCCCTGTAGATTTTTCCATCAGCAGCGCCGCCCGGCTGGTGATGGGCAGCTCCACCGCATCCGCCCGCACTGAGTACAGACCCAGCGCGCACAGCATCGCCGTCAGCAGACAGATCGTGCGCCGTATCTTCCTCATTATAAGACCCCTCCCTGCGTTTTTTCTATCCCTATGCCCGCAGGAGAGAAATCATGCGCTTCGACAGAAATTGCGGTTGCAAAACCCGTGCCGACCTGCTATAATAGCAACGTTCGCAGGGTTGGTATATCGGTATTACAGCGGCTTCCCAAGCCGTTAAGGCGGGTTCGACTCCCGTACCCTGCTCCAA
>ENA-OYXZ01000803-OYXZ01000803.1-human-gut-metagenome-genome-assembly--contig:-NODE-803-length-12943-cov-15.485102_pt1 | contig 12943 bp, 14 predicted proteins | sample MGYA00243975_ERZ653432 | MGnify/ENA primary metagenome ERZ653432 (study PRJEB26926, sample SAMN06164954) | human gut metagenome | biome: ENVO:00009003; feature: ENVO:2100002; material: ENVO:00002003...
CACTGAATTCATTCTCAGAAAGATTTGTTATGAGTGTCTCAACTTCACCGGACTTAAGGATCACCCGCACAACACGGACTGAATATGTATCTGTCTTGGTGGATACAGTGATCCTGAAATCATTTGACGGGTTTTCTTTTACACCCTTGAAACATGAAGCCTGAAGCCGCATCAGATATTTGCATCCCATTCCGGTAAGGGTAGCGATCATGTCTCTTGAAGGATAACCACGATCAAAAATGACGATGTCTTTTTCATCGCAGATGCTTGAAAAATAGGCGAGATTTTTCTTAGCATATTCTCGTTCACAGACGCCAATGGAACCGATCTGGGCATCTATCACATAATGCGAGATCACATCATACAGAAGTGAGATCTCAGCATTTGTTTTATTCTCAGGAGAATGATTTCTGGGCAGAAATATATCCTTGTTCTCCTTGGTTTTATCGAGTCGGAGTTCCGAACCGTCTATTGCAAGAATACGATAACCCTTATGGCGCTTGATCTTATTCTTGTTCAGAACCATATCTCTTGTCATGAGAAACAGCTCCTTGAATGCATCAGGCAGAATATTTTTACGAGCTTTGAAAAATGCCTGTTTTGTCACAGAATCTGTACCCGCATCCAGAACATTTGCAAAGAAATCATCAAGCTCGATCTGCATCGTTCTTGTGAGAAAATTCAGCAGCAAAACGATCATAACAGGAAAGGACAATTTTCTGTTTCTTGTAAATGCGGTCTGCCTTGTAATATTCCTCTCACGGTAGTCATCAGAATTGATAAGATCCGATGCCTTACGGGTGATCTGATAAAAGAACTGGTTCATGTTTCCGACCTCCGAAATAGCAAAATCTACTATTTCGATTTTGTCGGCATTTCCATTTTGTCAATTCGCTTTTTGCACAAACCTATAGATTCTTTTTGTGCATTATTTTTTTGATTTCTATTTGATTTTTTTGCGGGGTAAATGCCAATTACGCTTAAGTTGTTGGCATTGCACCCCTAAAACCCCGAATGAAAGGAGAGAAGAAAAATAGACGAGTCAATCAAGCGAAATCGCTATATGCAGATACGGTTGAGTCAGGAAGAATTTGAAGCTATCGAAAGAAAGTTTCAGAACAGCGGTTTAAGGTCACGAAGCGAATTTATCAGGACATTGATTTTTGAGGGAATTATCGTCCGTATAAGTGAGGACGAACTCAAAGAAATCCATCGACTTGTAAATAACATTGCCGGGAACGTAAATCAGATTGCAGTGAGGGTAAACAGCACCAGGTATATGAACGATCATCGTGACGAGCTGGAAATGTATGATAAGTATGCCAGGCAGCTTCACGAATGGTATCCCTCCGGGCAAGTTCCCTCAGCGGAAAATCTGGAGAAAAAAAGAAACGCCCTTATCCAAGAGCGTTACGAGGAAAATGAAAATTATAAATCTCTGAAATCCACAGTTGCAGAGCTGAATTATGCAAGACAGGCACTTGCTGATTATCTCAAAAATGAGCGTAATGTGCAGGAGCAGAAAAGGAAAAAGAGTGATCTGGAATAAGACATACCACTCAGATTTTTCCTAAATAGATTGCTTTTTTTACTTCAAACGGCAGGTCAGACGGTATTCCTACATCTTCCCATTGTAATCCATAAGGCATACCGCCATCGGTATATCCGGCAATGAATGCAAACTGATCATCCATAAATTCATAAAAATCAAATGACTTTTTCTCTGTTTTCCGAGCATTTTTCTTTCTGCGATAAGTATTTTTATGCTTGGAAACAGTTTTATCAGCTTGTTTGGAATTAAGAGTGTGGATTGAGTTTTCAGATGTTTCACGCTGTATTCGCTGGCTATATTTATTCAGCCGAGATTGATAGTATGCAGCTACTTCCTTATATGGAATCCATATTGCAGCCGATTTGATTTTTTCATATACAATGTCAAGGATAGAATCGAACTCTTGTTTTGTAGGAATGCGATTATTGCTTCGCCAGAAATTCAGAGTTTCAATGTAAAGCCACTCCGAGATTCTGGCTTTTTGCTTCTGTTTCAAATCCTTGAAAGTCTTATTTGGATTTTTCTGCATTTTTGCTTTTAAACTATTATGATTATGTTTCATGATTTTTCTTATATTCCTCCAAAGCTGTGAGCAAAAGTTGCTTGATTGTCATACCGCGCTCCTTAGCGTAAACTTTGATCGCATCTCCCTCACCTTTGGGAACATTAAAGCGGATATAATCGTAATTCTCCTTAATATATTCCGCAGATGGCTGACCTTTGCTTGCCTGTTTCTGTTTCTTCGTACATTCTTTGCAATACTTCTGAGAACCAGAGGTCACGGTATAGTTATTTCCGCAAACAGGACATTTCTGCTCACTCCCTAACGGAACGGAAGTGCCGGACTTCTTCTTCTCAGCGTATGCACGGTTACGGGCAGTCTGAGCCTTATCACGGCAGTAGATACAGTATTTCGCACGGTTGGACTTGCTTTGAAACTCCATTCCGCACATCTCACATTTATGCGTAAACAAGCGTATTCCCCCTTGTAATGTTTTTTTTCTTATTCTATCATATGTTAGGCATAAAGTCAAGTATAACGAGAGTTTTGTGAAAATGACACTGGGGAAAACCAAAATTTCGCTGTCTGATTGCTGCACTACTACAAATTTTTTAATTACGCAAAATTATACTTGACTTTATGCTTAAAGCTATGTATAATAAAAGCACAGCAATTCACAAAACAAAAACAGAAAGGGCTGAAAAGATATGTTGAACAACGTCAACATAATGGGCAGATTGACTGACGATCCTGAAATCAGGAACAACGGTGAAAACCGTTACTGCAAATTCACAATCGCTTTTCAACGACCTGCGAGAAAGGGCGAGGATAATGCAGAAACTGACTTTTTTAATTGCATTGCATGGAACAGAAATGCAGATGTTATCGCAGATTGGTACAGCGAAGGTGACAAATTGCTGATAGTCGGTACTCTCCGCAACAGTAAATATGAGAAAAACGGCAAGAAACACACCTCTACTGAAATTGTTGTTAAAGAGATACATTTCACAGGCAGTAAAAAGAAAAGCAAGCCTGATGAATCCCACAACAATAACAAGGATGTTTTTGCAGAAGAAGATACGGCTTTCTGAGCCAGATTACACAGGAGGTATTAAAAATGGGCACAATTATTGCAATCTCAAATCAAAAAGGCGGTGTAAGCAAGACCACCACAGCCTACAACCTGGGAGCTTCGCTCTCTCTGAAGCATGGCAAAAAAGTTCTGCTTGTGGATATTGATCCACAGGCAAACCTTTCCGAATATCTTGGATATGAACCAGACCAGTTTCCGACAATGACACAGCTTGTTATGACAGCCTGTATGGGTAATCCAATCACAGCGGAAATTGTACAGACAGCGATCCGTCATTGTGAAGCCGCTGATGTGGATTATATTCCTGCTGACATCAACCTTGCAAATTCAGAAAATCTGATGTCAACGGCACTGTCCAGAGAAACTATTCTCAGAAGAATTCTTTCCGATGATGTGACTTACAGCTATGATTTTATTCTTATTGACTGTCTGCCGTCCTTAAGCGGATTGTTGATAAACGCACTTACGGCTGCGGACAGGCTTCTGATACCCGTACAAACACAGAAATTCAGCATGGACGGTCTACAGGCACTCGAAGCTTTATGTCAGCAGATCAAGGCAACGATCAATCCGAAAGTAAATCTGCTTGGCGTGCTGCCCACAATGACAGACAGAACAAAGGTAAGCCGTGCATCTGTTGAAGCTCTTGCTGAGAAATACAGCGAAAAGCTCTTTGAAACAAGCATCAGCAAGTCTGTTGAAGCTGCCAAGAGTTCTGAAAGCGGAATACCGCTTTGTGTGACTGACAGTAAGTTAGGTATGGAATATGAGAAATTAGCAATGGAGGTGCTTTCAAGATGTTAAAAACTCCTGAATTATCAATGAACCCAAAGCGCAAGGTCAAAACTAAGTGCCACGGCGAGGTCAGAGAATGGAACGACCGTGAAGAAGCTAAGGATTTCTTTTTTGAAGCAATGATGTATAGCGATGGTTCTGAACACGACAGATACTCTGCTATTTACATTCAGCTCATCCATGGACTGAGCTTCTGCACAGACGAGGAGGACTGAGCTATGCCAAACAAATTTGACACAAACGGAACTCCCTGGCTTTTCATTCCGCACAATGAAGGTGAGCTTGACGAATACTTCTCAGCCGACCACACGAAAGCTGTTGCCGATACTTCAAGAAAGATCATTGAGAGCCTGTCAGAGAACCGTGACAGGCTCTCAGGAAAGGTCTGCTATGAATTTGGGTACAATCAGCGTAAATATAAGCTCACACTACTGAGATTTGCAGATATTATTATAAGAGCCGATGTGACGATCAAGCGTATCAAGTCGGAATTTATGAAGTCCGAGCTTGAAAACCGAGAACTAAGGGCAAGAATAAAAGAGTTAGAAAGGAAGATTGAAGATGAACACACCACAGTTTGACCTGGGAGCTATGCTGTCCACTCCGGCACCTATGCTGAATTCCATACAGCAGATACCCTGTGAAATGCTCCGCCCATATCACAATCATAAATTTGAACTGTATTCAGGTGAAAGACTTGAAGATATGATAGCCAGCATCAAGGAAAATGGTGTACTTTCACCTATCGTTGTGCAGCCTTGTGAGAATGGATATGAAATTCTGATTGGTCACAATCGGTGGAATGCTTCAAAACTTGCAGGACTTCCTACTGTTCCGGCTATCATTAAAGAGGGACTTTCTGAGGAAGAAGCTGAAATTTATGCACTCGAATCTAATATCATGCAAAGAGGTTTTGAAAATCTCCGTATCAGTGAACAGGCTGCCGTTATTGCACTCAGACACAGCGAAATGTTTTCTCAGGGCAAAAGGAATGACATACTGAGGGAGCTTGCACTTCTTGAAAATCCCAATGCCGAAGCAGAGGAAACAACTTTGAATCCACTGGGTTCAAAGTTAGACACAAGCGAGAGCGTCGGCAAGGAGTACGGAGTGAGCAAAGGCTCTGTTGTCCGTCTGATCCGCATCAATAAGCTCGTAGACGAATTGAAAACCCTTGTGGACAGCGGAGATATAGCTGTCAGAAGCGGAGTTGAGCTTTCTTTCCTGTCGAATGAAGCTCAGACAGAAGTCGCTGAACAGGCGGAGAACTTCAAAATTGATATGAAGAAGTCCAGACAGCTCCGTGAAGCTGCCGACAGTAAAGGCAATATCGACCGTGACACCATTATCCGCATCATCACTGGTATGGCAGATGTCAAGCCGAAGCCTAAGAGCGTGAAGATCAGTAATGATATTTTCACTAAGTATTTTGACGAGGGTGCTAAGGCAAAGGATGTTACAGATACCGTTGAAAAAGCTCTTGCTTATTACTTTGCAAGTATGAAAGAGGACGAATGAAGGTAGGTTTGATTGATGTGGACGGACACAACTACCCTAATCTGCCATTGATGAAGCTGTCAGCCTGGCACAAGACTCAGGGAGACAGCGTGGAATGGTACAAACCGATGATAAGCGAACACCTTGACATAGTATATATGTCAAAGGTGTTCAGCTTCACCGAGGACTATCCCTATCACATCAATGCGGATAAGGTCATTAAAGGCGGAAGCGGTTACGCTATCAGACTCATAGACGGCAAAGAGGTATATGATAAATCGGCGGATCATGACCTACCCTATGAAATTGAGCATATTTATCCCGATTACAGCCTTTATCCTGACATGACGAAAGACACCGCCTATGGCTTTTTGACGAGAGGATGTCCGAGGGGATGCGACTTCTGCCATGTGGCGAATAAAGAGGGCAAATGTTCCGTAAAAGCTGCAAACCTCTCTGAATTCTGGCGAGGTCAGAAGAATATCGTGCTATGTGATCCGAACTTGTTAGCCTGTACAGAGTGGAAAGAACTATTACAACAGCTCATTGACAGCAAGGCTTGCATAGACATCAATCAAGGTCTTGACATTCGCCTTATGACGGAAGAAAAAGCGGAAATGATAAGCAGACTTAAAGTCAAAGCGGTACACTTCGCCTGGGACAGATATGAGGATAAGGACTCCATTCTTACGAAATTCCAGATGTTCAAAGAGATTTCCGGGTGGAGTTACAGAAAGCTGTCAGTTTTCGTCCTTGTCAATTTCAATACCACCTTTGAACAGGACTTAGAGCGAGTGTACACGCTCAGGGATTTAGGCTACAATCCATATATTATGGTGTATAACAAGGCTCATACCACAGGACGGGATAATGTCAGAAGGCTTCAGCGTTGGGTGAATAACCGCATTATTTTCCGCACTGTCAACACATTTGAAGAATACATAGGATAGAGAGGTTATGATTATGAAGCAGATTACAGTACAGGAACTTGACAAAATGCTCCGTACCCTGGGGAAATCAATCAAGGAAGTGGTAAAACTCACGGGATTTGACGAATATGAGGACTGGTCCTGCATCAAGAACTATGATGATATCATCAATCCCAATGAAATACAGCTCCTTGACGAGTATCAGACCGTTATGCACCAATTGTGCGATATTCTCCATGTTATTGAATATCAGCAGTGTAGGATCATCGGAGAGGGAGTGTTGTCACTTAATGCACAAGGATATTTTGAGGACGAGTATCATGAATACCATTGCGGACATGGCATTGAGTTTTATTTCTATGATGAATGGGACGAAAAGTGGAAATTGAGAACGAGCCGTATCGAGCATAACGGCGAGCGTTACTACATTGTAAACAATCCTGATGTTGAACTTAATGGTTTGCGGGTAAGACATAGAAAGAGATAGATACAATATGTAAAGGAGAACGAATGGAACTGAAATTAAGGGACTATCAGCAGGAATGTATAGAGATCATCAATGGACTTGAAAGCGGCTCTTATCTTGTAGCCGTTGCCACAGGTTTAGGAAAGACGGTAATCTTTTCTCATATCAAGCGGCGAGGGAGAATGTTAATTCTCTCACATCGTGAGGAACTTGTGTGGCAGCCCAAGAAGTATTTTGAATGTACTTACGGAGTTGAACAGGCGGAGCATCACAGCAGCGGTGAGGAAGTTGTTTCGGCAAGTGTGCAGTCTCTGGTCAGACGGCTTGACAGCTTCGCTCCTGATGAATTTGATATTATCATCACAGACGAAGCACATCACGCTGTTGCTGAAACCTATCGGCAGATATACGAATATTTTATCCCAAGACTTCATATAGGTTTTACTGCTACACCGAACCGAGCCGATAATGTGAAATTAGGAGAGGTATTCAGCAAGATAATTTACGAGCGTAATCTAAAATGGGGAATCAAGCACGGCTATCTGTCAGATATAAAGTGCCTGCAAGTCGATGTAGGCTACGATATAAGTGATGTCAGCAAACAGGGTGACGATCTGAACTTGTCTCAGCTTTCTCACGCTGTTGATACTCCGCTTCTGAATCAAGCTGTCGCTGCCGCCTACCGTGAATATGCTGTCGGTCAGACCTTGATTTTTACCGCTACCGTACAACACGCACATCATATCGCAAAATTGATAGACGGAGCTGTTGTAGTATCAGCAGAAACGGAGAACCGTGCACAGATAATTGAGAAATTTACCAATCGTGAAATACCGTGCCTTGTGAATTGCATGATCTTCACCGAGGGAACGGATATGCCCTTGATTGAGACAGTTATTATTGCCCGTCCTACCCGGAACGCCAGTCTTTACACGCAAATGGTGGGCAGAGGGCTGAGACTTCACCCTGACAAAAAGGTTTTGCAGCTCATTGACTGTGTAGGTATCACAGGCAAACTTGATATTTGTACAGCACCCGACCTATTTGGAATCGGAAAACTCCCAAAGAACATCACCAAAGAAAAGATACAGGGCAAGCTCCTTACAGAGATCGAGGATATGATAGAAGCCGAAGCGAATCGTCAGCCTGATTGGAAAATCAATGTGCAGCTCATTCAGCTTTTTGAAACAAACGGCAAATATGATACTCACAAGGTAAACTACATCATTATGCCGGACGGCTCAATGATATGCTCTATCGGAGAAAAGCGAGTTATCAAGGTCAGAGCTGAGGACATTACAGGCAACAGCTATGCCTATATGGTACACGATAAAACAATTGTGTGGACTATCCCGGCGGCTCCAATGCAGGAAATCCTTGATGCGGTCTACAACAGGCTTGTATGCGACTATCAGAGGGCAAAGTATCTCTGGGATCTGGAGCTTGTGAAACGCTGGGGAGCTTTGCCTGCTTCTCTTTCGCAGATCAGCTATCTAAAAAAACTGATACGCAAAAGCCGCCGTACTGACATCCAGGTTGACCATAATCTTAGCAAATATGAAGCAAGTGTCCTGATCGGACAGCTTGCATAAGGAGGATTTTGAGATGAAGAAACTTATAACTGCGGTTTGCGTGACCGCATTGGCACTCAGTTCAGGGTTAACATCTTACGCTGCCGAAATTCTGGACCGTGACTACATAGAATCTGAAATATGGGAAGAAGTGTGGCTTGGCAAAGACGATAACGAAACTGACTTCCCTGAAGCATCGTACAAGCATCATCTGCTTGACCAGTGGCTTGATGAGAATTACGGTTCAGACGATTATGACTGGTCTGCATTGGGTGAACTGAAATATTCCTATAAGGAATATTATAATGCTTTAATTGAAAACTGGGACTTCAATGATGATGAAAACGGTGGCTGGACCATTCAGACCGAGGACAATTATTATAGTTTTTATATGCAGGACGGAATGTGGCAGATGATCGACCAGAACGGCGATACCGTTGATAGTTTCCCACCATTCAGTACACTTGAAGAAGATATGGCTGACACCACAGGCAGTTATTTAATAAACGATAACGGCGCTGATTCTCCCAGAGTAATAGGAAAAGTCGAAAACAGAACCGAGGAAACGTCTGAGGAGAATACTGCCAATGCTGCTGAAACAGTTTCTGAAAGCGATTCTGAGCCGTCCGGGATTAACCCCTTGCTGATTATTGCAGTTGTTGCTGCCGCTGCCGGAATCGGCGGTGCAGGATATTACATTATAAAGAAACGGAAGTGATTTTATGATTTTTCAGAGCAAAGAAAAGATAAACGGCAATCCTGTATGGGAACTGAATACCAAAACTCAGACGATAAGCCACATCAATCCTAAAACCAATAAAACAGAAAGGTTTTCCTTTCATGAGGATCATATCGCCTATCACCTGGAATATGCGGAAACGTATTATCCGGAACGTTTGCAGAAGCTTGTGGACGAAGGCGAAATATACAGGTATCTGGACGATCTTGATACCAAAGTTACCGATGCAGTGAATAAACAGACTGAGATCTGGATAAAAGAAGATAAGGCATACCAAATTGCACTTTATAAAGGTGATCTCTATGAAGTAAACAGGATAGCCAATATTCACAAGGAAGATGCAAAAGAAGCCATTTATAAGGTGATGGTATATGTATAGCACTTATTGACAATTACTGAAATATGGTTTATAATCATAAAAAAGAGTAGGAGGAGTGTCTGATTTGTACGGAAGCAAAACTATAACCATACGTCATCAATGGAAAAAGGTTGAAATCGAGATTGACAAAATAATTTACGTTCTCATGCACCGTCAGGACGCTGAGATACACGTTTACGGAGATAAGACATACAAAACCCGTATCACCTGCGAAGAACTAAAGAAAAAGCTCGGCGACAGCTTCATTGAGATACGCCGTGGGTGTATCGTATCAGCAATGGCTATACGCAGTATCACTGATACGGTGAATCTCATGAACGGTGAATCTCTCAGGTATACGTTAAGCAAAAAAACGAAACTGCGAAATGAAATTTACCGGAAACAGCAGGACATCTTAGACTGGTTTGCTGATGATGCGCCCAGAACGCAACAAGAATACCGTCAGCATTACATCTGCTATGAAAATGCCCCTTTCGCATTTGCAGACATTGAGATGATATTCGACGAGGAAAGTCACGCTCTGGACTGGATTTTCCGCTATGGCAATAAAGCACTTGCAGAGCTTGAAATGTATCCTCTTAAAAGGCTTATCGGCAGTACGTTCGGCAGTCTGTTTGAGAATATGGACAGCAAATGGCTGAGGTTTTATGAAAAAGTCGCCCTTTACGGTGAAGTTCTGGAGATAAACGACTACAGTCCTGAGATAGGTGAAAATCTGAAAGTGATATGTTTTCCCACATTCAGAGGTCACTGCGGCTGTATTCTCTTTAAGCCTGATGATATAAAACAGTGTGGAAAAGGATTTGAGTGAAAAAATTTGGAACGAAACGAGCGTCAAGAGCCAAAAACCTCGTTTCGCTCCATGTTTTTTTGTTTCTGAGACCTTGACAACTTCGGCGCAGATATGATATAATATATATATATATATATATGAAAGAACTCTAATAGATTTGCGATGTGTGAACATAGGAAAAATAGAGTATATAGAAGGAGAAAATTTTGAAACAGAAGAACAATTCTATGTATATGCAATATATAACAATGAAACAACCGAAGAAGTTTTTGATTACATAGTAGAAGATGGAGAAAATATAAAATTAGGTCAAAAAAGTGTAACAATTAGATATACAGAAAACAATAGAAGTGCAACAACGACGACTCCAATAACTGTAACAGCAAAGCAACTAGAAAAAATAGAAATAACAAATGAACCTAATAAAACAACATATGTAGAAGGTGAAAATTTTGACACAACAGGAATGATAATAACAGCAACATATAATAATGGCAGAACTTCACAAATTAATAAATATTCTATACCGAATGGACAAAATTTAACAGTTGAAATGACTTCTGTTCAAATAGTATATACAGAAAATGGAGTGACCAAAGAAACAGAGCAACCAATAATAGTAAAGGAAAAAGAACCTATAAGTATTAGACCAATAGAAAGTACCAAGAAAGCATATATAGAAGGCGAAAAAATTGACAAATCGGAAATATGCGTATACATAGAATATAATGATGGAACAATTGAACAAGTGACAAATTATGAAGTTAATACAATGAAGATTTTGAGTAGTACTGATAACACGAGAAAAATTACATATAAAAAAGGAGATATAACATTAGAGACAGAAGTAGAAGTGCTAGTATTACCATCTAAAATCTCTGAAATTAGTATAAAAGGATATCCTGAAGATTTAGATTATGTTGTAGGTCAAAAATTCTTTTCAGACGGATTAACAATATTAGTCAAATATGTAGATGGAACAGAAGAAGAGATAACAGAAGGATTTACACTAAGCCTAGAAGACGGAACTATATTAACGAAGGCAGAAACAAAAACGATAACAGTAGACTACATGGGAAAAGAAACAATATTTGACATTAATATAGAAGAAAATAATGATGTACAAGCACTAACAATAATAGATGGCTCTGCTAAAATAAACTATGAAATTGGTGAAAAATTAGACTTAGACGGATTAGCATTAATTTCGGAAGATTCGAATAATGAGTCAAAAGTTATTTGGGGAAGTTATGAGTGTGAACCAGCAGAGGGAATAGAACTAAATACTAAAGGGCAACAAGCAATAATGGTTAATTATGCAGGTAAAAGTGCAGTTCTAAATATAACTGTAGGGGAACATGAAGTTGAAGAAATAGAAATAGCAAATCTACCAAAAACTAAATACGTAATAGGACAAACATTAGATTTATCTGATTTGAAATTAAAAGTTATATATGATAATGGAGCAGAAGAAATTATAGAAACTGGATATACATCAAGTATTGACAATGGGACTGTATTTAATAATGCAGAAAAGAAGACAATAGAAATAACATATGCTGAAAAAACTATAAATTTTGATATTGAAATAGTAGAAAAACAAATTGAAAAATTAAAAGGCTTATCAGCACCTACGAAAAACAAATATAAAGTAGGAGAAAAATTAGACTTATCAGGAGTTAAATTAAAAGCAATATATAATGATGGGGAAGAAAAAGAAATAGAAACAGGATTTACAAGTAGTATACCAGAAGGAACAGTTTTAGATTCAATAGGGTATAACCCAGTGATACTGGAATATGAAGGCAAAACTGTAACAGCATTAGTATTTGTGGGAGAAGTAGAAACAAAAAGCATAAGAATAAATACGGAACCAGAGAAAGTTGTTTACCAAGTTGGAGAACAATTGGACTTAACAGGATTATCTATAGTAGCAACATACGAAAATGGAAAAGAAGACGTAATTAAGAGTGGCTTTGAAACTACACCAGAAGAAGGAGAAGAACTAAACGAAAACGGTCAAAAAGAAATAACGGTAAGATTGGGTGAAAAAACAGCAACATTTAATGTAGATGTACAAGGTAAAAAAGAATTAGCTACATTAACAGAAATAAAAATAGAAAAAGCACCAGACAAAACTAAATATAAAGTTGGTGAAAAATTTGACAAAACAGGAATGGTAGTAAAAGCAATATATAGTGATGGAAGTAGTAAAGATGTATCAAATTATCTATATATGCCTGAAGAACAATTAGAAGAAGAAACAACAGAAATAACAATAATATACACAGAAGACTCAATAACCAAATATGCAAAGCAAAAAATAGAAGTGGTAAAAGACGATGGTGGCGATAATCAAGGCAACAATGGTAATGATGGCAACAGCGGTAATAGTGGCAACAACAATAGCGAAAATAATAATAATAATTATAATAGCAACGACAGCAGTAGCAATAATCAAAACGATAGTAAAGATAGCGATAAGGCGAGCGGAAAAATACCTCAAACGGGCTCAAATAGTATTATGCTAATTGCTGGGGTAATTCTTTCATTAATATCAGCAGTTATATACCTGTCTCTTATACACACCTCCGAGCCCACGAGACGGAGCTACATCTCGTATGCCG
>ENA-OYXZ01000807-OYXZ01000807.1-human-gut-metagenome-genome-assembly--contig:-NODE-807-length-12931-cov-4.222818_pt1 | contig 12931 bp, 10 predicted proteins | sample MGYA00243975_ERZ653432 | MGnify/ENA primary metagenome ERZ653432 (study PRJEB26926, sample SAMN06164954) | human gut metagenome | biome: ENVO:00009003; feature: ENVO:2100002; material: ENVO:00002003...
CGTGGGCTCGGAGATGTGTATAAGAGACAGCACTGACCGCTTCCAGACGGCTGATCTTGGTGGTCATCACGGGGTCCGGGATGGCATCGTTGACCTGCCGCAGCTGTTGCAGAATTGCGGTATATTGGTCCGCTGGTGCAGGTTCTGGGGCGGGCGCAGGCTTCGGTTTCCGGGGCGGCTGGGGAGCCGCGCCGCGCACTACCAGAGTATTGGTGCGGTTATCAATGTAAGCATCTGCACCGAAGTAACCGTGGGAAATAGCACTTTCCACCACGGTGCGGCCCTTTGCGGCATCGATGCCCGCGGCAGCAAACAGCTCGTCCAGCGGAATATTGTCGCGGTCGCCTGCGATCTTGTCCAGCAGGCGTTCCAGCTTGCGGGTACGATCCATGTGCAGGCCGGTCAGCAGAGCAGCACCGCCGCCCAGCATCTGGGCAATGGCGGTAAAGGCTTCCATCATGCTGGCAGCACCATCCATGAACAGGGTGCTGAAGCCCGCGAACAGAAAGACAGCACCGCCGATGGTGCACAGGGTGGTAAGGAGCTTATGACGCTCCTTAGCGTCCTTCTGCTCTTTGGTGGGAACATCGTGGCCGTAGGCTGGCTCGTTTTCCTGCTGGGGGGCCGTCTGCGCAGATGCGGGGCCGAGGTCGGAACGATAGTCTGCCTGCGCCTGCGCAGCGGCCTTTTCCTCTTTTTCGGCGTTTTTATCGATGCTTTTTAAGATGAACAGCAGCACGCCCAACGGTGCCGACATGGCAAACACAATAAAGATGGCAATGGTGGGGATGTGGGCAAAATAATGTTTTTTGGGCTGCATGAGCAAAAACCTCTCAATTTATCCTGACTGTCCGGCAAAAGAACAGAAAAAGACCGCGTTCCACTCTATTATAGCGGAGCACGGCCTTTTTGTTAAGGGGGAAATATTGATGTGCGTGGAAGCAGCAAGGGAGTAAGTCTGCTGCCTGCCGGAAAAAGTTACTTCATCAGGCTGCAGACGGCCTCGGCATAGGCGGCGGGATCATCCACCGGCAGGCCTTCGATCAGCTGAGCCTGTGCGTACAGCAGAGCACTGTACTTCTTGAGCTTGTCGGTGTCACCGGCCTCCTGTGCGGCCTTGAGCACGGCAAACACGGGGTGGTTGACATTCAGTTCCAGAACCTTATCGCTCTTTACGCCTTCGCTGCCGGGCTGCTTGGACAGCACTTTTTCCATCTCAATGGACAGCGGGCCGTCAGCACTCAGGCACACAGGGTGATCCTTCAGGCGGGTAGAGACCTTGACCTCTTTCACCTTGCCGTCCAGTGCGTCCTTCATGGCATCGAACAGGCTCTTGTTCTCAGCGGTAGCGTCCTCGGCGGCCTTCTTCTCTTCCTCGGTCTCAAGGCCCAGATCACCGCTGTTGACATTCTTGAACTCCACGGTGCCGTCCTTGCCTTCGGCATCCTTGCGGGGATAGGTGCGCAGGATCTGCAGGCAGAACTCATCCACATCCTCGGTCAGCAGCAGGACGTCATAGCCCTTATCCATGACCAGCTCAGCGGCGGGCAGCTTTGCCAGACGGTCGGTAGAATCACCGGCAGCAAAGTAGATATACTTCTGCTCAGCGGGCATCTTGTCCACATACTCCTGCAGAGTGACCATCTTCTGCTCCTTGGCAGACCAGAACAGCAGCAGGTCGCGCAGCAGCTCGGCGTGCATGCCGTAGTCGGAGTAAGCACCGAACTTGATCTGACGGCCGAACTCTTTCCAGAATTCCTCGTACTTCTCGCGGTCATTGGCCAGCATGGCGTGCAGCTCGTTCTTGATCTTTTTTTCCAGAGCGTTGTGGATCAGCTTGAGCTGGTTGTCCTTCTGCAGCATCTCACGGCTGATGTTCAGGCTCAGATCCTGGCTGTCCACAATGCCCTTGACGAAGCTGAAGTAATCGGGCAGCAGGTCGGCGCACTTCTCCATAATGAGCACGCCGGATGCGTACAGGGCCAGGCCCTTTTCATAATCCTTGGTGTAGAAGTCGTAGGGACGGTGGCTGGGCACGAACAGCAGGGCATTATAATTTGCAGTGCCCTCGGTGCGGCTGACGATGACGCGGGCGGGGTCGGTATAATCGCCAAACTTTTCCTTATAGAAGTTCGCGTACTCCTCGTCGGTCACTTCGCTCTTCTGCTTTTTCCAGATGGGCACCATGCTGTTCAGAGTTTCCAGCTCGGTGTAAGTCTCCCATTCGGGCTTATAATCCTCCGGCTTGGGATCGGGTTCCGGCTTCTGGCGCTCGTGCTGGCGCTCCATCTGGATGGGATAGCGCACATAGTCGCTGTACTTCTTCACGATGGCCACGATGCCGTACTCATCGAGGAAGTTGTCGTAGTGGTCCGTCTCAGTATCCGGCTTGATGTGCAGGATGATCTGGGTGCCTGCGGTGTCCTTCTGGGCGGGGGTCATTTCGTAGCCGTCCACACCGGAGGACTCCCACTGCCATGCTTCATCCGAGCCATAAGCCTTGGAAATGACGGTGACTTTATCGGCTACCATGAAGGAAGAGTAGAAGCCGACACCAAACTGGCCGATGATATCGATGTTCTCGTCCTTGTTGTCCTTCTTGAAATCCAGAGAACCGGAGTGAGCAATGGTGCCCAGATTCTGCTCAAGTTCCTCTTTGGTCATGCCGATGCCGTTATCCTCAATGGTCAGGATGCGGTTCTCCTTATCGCGGGTGATGAGGATACGGAAATCGCCCTTGTTCATGCCCACAGAAGGATCGGTCAGGCTCTTATAATAGAGCTTATCGATGGCATCCGATGCGTTGGAGATCAGCTCGCGCAGGAAAATTTCCTTATTGGTGTAGATGGAGTTGATCATCATATCCATCAGCTTTTTGCTTTCAGCCTGAAATTCTTTCTTAGCCATAATGCAAAACCTCTTTTTATCTGTATTCGGCACCAAGCACTCGGAATAGGATATTACTTTTGAATACTTAGCACTCGTAACTTTCGAGTGCTAATATACACCGACGAAAAGCAAAAATCAAGGGCTTTCATAAAAAGTTTAAAAAATGGTTCGTTTTGTGCTATAATGAACCGCAAAGGATGCTGTAAAAGGAGGAAATATCATGCAGCTGAAACAGCTGGAACTGGCCGGCGGTGGGACACTGACCGTTTATCTGCGTGATTGCTGTGAGCGGATGCCGAATGTGCTTGACCGGCCATTGGTGCTGGTGGTGCCCGGCGGCGGCTATACCCATGTGAGTGCCCGCGAGGGCGACCCGGTGGCGCTGCAGTTTGCGGCGGCGGGGTACCACACCGCTGTGCTGGACTACGCCATCTGCGAAAAGGCAAAGGACTACATGCCGCTGCGCCAGCTGGCCGAGGCTATCGGTCTTGTGCGACAGCACGCGGCCCAGTGGCATATCCTGCCGGAAAAAATTGCCGTGTGCGGCTTTTCAGCGGGCGGCCACCTGGCCCTTTCCGGTGCTGTGCTGGACATTCCCGGCGAAGCGGCCCAGCCCCGGCCCAATGCGGTCATTCTGGGCTATCCGGTGGTCACGGCAGGGCAGTATGCCCACTGCGGCAGCTTTGTGCAGCTGGCGGGCAGCACTGACCCGGCGGCACAGCAGGTGTTCGGGCTGGAGGATAAGATCACGCCGCAGACGCCGCCGGTGTTCGTATGGACCACCATGGAGGATGCCACCGTTCCGGTGGAGAACACCCTGATGCTGGTGAACGCTCTGCACCGGGCGGGTGTGCCATGCGAGGCACATCTGTTTGAAAAGGGGGTGCACGGTACCAGCATCAGCACGGCAGAGGTGGACCAGCCCAGCCGCCACCGGCATCACTGGGTGGAACTGGCAGTGGAATGGCTGGGAGACACTTTTGCCTTTTCCGTCTGTTAAGTCTGGATATATTTGAACGAACCTACAAAAAATTCACAATTAAACTGTTGACTTGCATAAGCCTTTGACGTATACTGGTCAGCAGGGACAAACTAAAGGAAGAAGGAAATACCTATGGTTATGGACCCGACCCTGCCGCGCATCTCTGTGCGCGACCTGATGATGCAGGCTTTTCTCACCGGATGGGAGCTTTCGGACAAGACAGTCTCGCAGGACGAATACCTGCAAAGTTCCATTCAGGTGATCGAAATGCTGCAGGTGGAACCGGAAAACCTTTATGCCGAAGAAGGCCTTGGCCTGCCGGACGGCGAAGAAGTGGATCATCTGGACGACTGGCTGCGTGCCGACGGCCAGTGGCTGTACTACGGTGTAGAGGAAGAAAATTTCTTCCTGATCCAGTGGTACCCAGACGAAGCCGCCGCAAAGGCAAAACTGGCCCAGCTGGAAGAACTGGGCGACGGCAAGCAGTATCTGGTGGATTTTTCTCTCAAGCGGGAGAACCCTTCCAGTGCAGAGAACTTCGGCAATTCCAATCCGGTCCAGCTCCGCTCCTGAAAACATCACCTTAAAGCGAAAGGAAATTTTGCAGCATGCAGCTTTCTGAGATCGAGCGCGAACAGCTTTATGCCATCGTTGAAAAATACGATCATCACCCGGATGTGCAGCGGATGCGGGAGTACATCCAGCACGGCTCTGTCACCACCTACCAGCATTGCAAGAATGTGGCGCTGGTGAGCTTCTGGCTCAACCGCCGTCTGCATCTGCACGCTGACGAGACCTCGCTGGCAGTGGGTGCCCTGCTGCATGATTTTTATCTGTACGACTGGCACACCACCGGTACCTTTCACGGCCTGCGCCGCCTGTTTGAGATGCACGGCTTCTCCCATCCGGGCTATGCCTGCGTCAATGCAAAGCGGGTGTTCAGCATTACCACAAAGGAACAGAGCATCATTGCAAGCCACATGTGGCCGCTGACCTTCCGTCATGTGCCCACCTGCCGCGAAGCAGTCATCGTCTGTCTGGCCGATAAGTACTGCGCCGTGGTGGAAAGCATGTTCCAGCGTTCCCGCGCCGGGGCCGTGGTGGACGGCAGCGTGGACATCGACGGCGAAGAGTGGTAAGCCTGTTTTTACCTTTATCATTTTATCAATGGACAAAAAAGAACTCCGCACCTCACAGGGCGCGGAGTTCTTTTGTATCTTACAGCTTTTTATAGCCTTCCGGTTCATTGGCAGCAGCGCGGTATTCCATTAAGAATGTGTCCAGCCAGCGGCCGTGACAGTCGCGGGCAATGCGTTCCCGGCGGCCCACTAAGCGAAAGCCGCATTTTGTGTGCAGGGCGCGGCTGGCAGCGTTGTCCTGCAGCACGGTGGACTGCAGTGTCCAGTAGCCGGCCTTTTCTGCCTGATGGCACAGCTCGGTCAGCAGGTGATAGCCAAGGCCATGGCCCCGGAACTGCTCACCCACGTAAATACTCACCTCGGCAACGCCGCGGTAGCACCAGCGCGGGTCCACCCGGCGCAACGCCGTCCACCCGGCGATCACGCCGTCGGCCAGCAGTACCAGTCGGCATTCTTTTGCGTGGGAAGCATCCCACGCAGAATACGGCGGACAGGTGGTCTGAAAAGTGGCATGTTCTGTAGCAATGCCCTCCAAATAAATTCTGGAAACAGCGCTCCAGTCTTCCGGCTCCATGGGCCGGATCTCGATTTTCCTCATATTTCGATCCCGGCGGAAAGTGCATAGCTTTCCGCGCCCTCAACTCTCAAAAATATCCGGCTCCAGTATAGCAGAATTTGCGGTGCGGTACAAGCGCCGTACTGCACAGAAATTTCTTTGACAAGCGGAAGGTTTGTGATACAATAAATCATAACAAAGAAAAGCACGGCAGGATACGCCGCTGCAGAATGGAGGATGTCCCAAAATGAAGTGGATCAGAACGATGGTGTGCGCGCTGGGAATGCTGGCGTGCGTATCGCTTTCGGCATTTGCTGCAGAGTACGGCGAGCCGAACATCACAACAAAGACGACCATGAAAGAGCTGCGGGAGAACCCCAGCATCAAAGGCTCCGGCTACTATACCTACTGCAACGAATGGATCGAGGGCAGCACGCAGTACGATGATACGCCCATTGAGGGCTATGTAAGCTACGCGGCTGCCGAGGATGCCGCCGAAGGCATGAACCTTGTGATCGAAAACTACAACAGGGGCGTACAGATCACATGGCAGGTGTATACCCCGGAAGAAATTGCGGAAAATTCTTCTCTGGGCATGGTGCAGCTGTATTATTTCCCGGCTAAAACAGCCAACGCAAAGTACGCCATCGTGGTGCCCGGCAACGGCGGCAACACCACCGCAGAGCTGAACGAGGGTGCATCCATTGCCAACCAGCTGCACGAGCTGGGCTATGCGGCTTTTGTGCTGCGGTACCGCTCTTTCCTGAATGCATCCGACAATGCGCCACTGTACGATATTGCCAATGCCGTAAAGTACCTGACCGAAAATGCAGATCAGTTTGGCGTTCAGCGCGAAAACTATGCGCTGATGGGCTTTTCTTCCGGCGGACACATCGTGGGCCTGATCGGCTCGGACAACGAAAAGTTCGGCTATAAGGCATTTGGCCTCCCACAGCCTGCAGCGCTGCTGCTGGGTTACCCCATCAACGATTTCTTTGAGGTGAAGCCGCTGTATCAGCTGGCCATTGACCCGCTGGTGCTTGGCTGGCGTTACTACTGGACCGATATTTCGGATGTGGTGAACGAAAACTTTACCCCTACCTATTTCTTCTACGGCAAAAATGATCTTTATATGCAGCGCATGTGCTACTCCCAGCAGGGGCCGCTGCTGGAGCGCAAGCTCCGGGAGAGCGGGGCTGTTTATGAGTGCCATGTGTACGAGAACGCACCCCACGCCATTGGTCCGGGCCGCCACACCGATGCGGACGGCTGGATCCGGCAGGCAACGGCATTCTGGGAAAAACAGTGCAAATAAAGAGATAAACGGGGGATTGCTGTGAGAAAACGATTGAGCACGGTGATGTTTGGTATTGGCCTGATGATCCTGCTGGCACAGCCGGCGTTTGCGGAGGAGCTTGGTCAGGCCAACATCACACCGCGCACCAAAATGGCAGAGATCCGCTCCAACCCCAGCATTGTGGGTGCGGGCATCTACACCTACTCGCTGGATCAGGACCGTGTGCTGGACCGGATGTACTGGGACGCGCAGCCGCTGAGCCGCCTTTCCAATCACTGGACGGCACAGGATGCGGCGGATGGACTGAACTATCTGATCCGCACCTATAACGCTGGGCAGCGGGTGACCTTCCCGCTTTATACGGCGGAGGAGATCGCGCAGGATACCAGCCGGGACGGTGTGGAACTGTATTATCTGCCGGCAGAAGGGGCGCAGGCGAACCAGAAATATGCGCTGGTGATCGGCGGTAATGCGATTGTGGTCAGTGCGGAGATCCGCGAGGGCATTTCCACTGCATGGAACCTGCACGAAATGGGCTACCCGGTGTTCGTGCTGCGCTACCGCATCGGCATGAAGGCTTCCAACAATGCGCCGCTGCAGGATGTGGTCCGCGCGGTGCAATACATCACGGAACATGCAGGACAGTTTGGCGTGCAGGCGGAGGATTATGCCATTGTAAGCTATTCCTCAGGCGGGCAGATCGCCGGACTGTTCGGCACCGACGCGGTGGGCTACAAAAATTACGGCCTGCCAAAGCCCGGTGCCATGCTGCTGGGCTACCCGGTAAACACCTTTCTGGAGTTCAAACCGGTCTATAATATCCTGCTGGACCCCGGCGTGTGCAAGCAGCGGTATTATAAAATGACATTGTCTGATTACATCACACCGGATTACCCGCCTACCTATCACTGGTACGGCAAAAACGACATGACCCTTATGACCATGTGCTGGTCGGCGCAGGGGCCTGTTCTGGAAAAGGCACTGGCCCGCAACCATGTGACGCATATCTACCATGTGTATGATGATGCTCCCCATGCAGTGGCCGCAGGCAAGGGCACCGATGCAGAGGGCTGGCTGAATGAAGCAGTTGCCTTCTGGGAGGAACAGGTCGGCTGAAAAGGAGATGTTGAGTTGAAACACAGGATATGCACCGCAGCAGCCTGTATCTGTCTTCTGCTGATGATGGCGCTGCCCGCATTTGCAGCAGAGTATGGCGAGCCGGATATCACGCCGCAGACCACCATGGGCGAGATCCGCTCAAACCCCAGCATCCTTGGCGCAGGCGTTTGGACCTATTCCAAGGAGCAGAACCTGCCCGGCACCGAGGACTGGTGCAATGACCAGACGCTGGAAAAATATGTGAGCAGCCATGTGGCACAGGATTGTGCCGATGGTCTGAACCTGCTCATCCGCAATTACAATGCGGGCGTGCAGATCACCTATAAGCTCTACTCGGAGCAGGAGATCGCCGAGGACAGCTCCCGCAACAATGTGGAGTTCTATTACTACCCGGCCAGCACGCCGGATGCAAAGTATGCGCTGGTGCTCTCCGGCAACATCTTCAACCGCACGGCGGAGTTAAAGGAGTGCATCTCCACAGCTTACCAGCTGCACCAGAAAGGCTATGCGGTGTTCGTGATGCGCTACCGCGCCTACCCGGATAACGACAACAACGGCCCCATGGAGGACATTGCACGGGCGGTGAAGTACATCACCGGCCACGCACAGCAGTTCGGTGTGCAGACGGAAAGCTACGCCCTGATCGGCTATTCTTCCGGCGGACATCTGGCGGGCCTGTTTGCATCGGACGCTCTGGGCTATAAAAACTATGGCCTGCCCAAGCCCGGCGCAGTGATCCTGGCGTATCCCATCGTGCAGTTTTCCGAGATCACACCGATCTACCGTGTGGGCATCGACCCCTTTGTGTGCGGCCGGTTCTACTATGAATACAGCCTTGCCGACCTGATCACAGAGGACTATCCGCCGGTGTATTTCTGGTATGGCAGGGATGACCTGACCTTGAACCTGCTGTGCTGGCCGCTGCAGGGGCCGGCCCTCAGCAAGGCACTGGCCGCGCATGGCGTACCTTACAAAGAAGTGGTATATGACCACGCAGCCCATGGCATCGGCCTTGGCCGCGGCACGGCTGCGGATGGCTGGCTGGACGAAGCCGCTGCCTTCTGGGAAGAACAGACAAAATAATATAAAGTACGCAGATCCGGGCTTTGCAGCTGCACAGCCCGGATTTTGCAATAGGAGGCATTATGGATTTTTTAGCGTTTCTTTACACGGTGCTTCTGGTGGCCATCTGCCTGATGATGGCCCTGCTGCTGTACCGCTCGGCAAAGCCTGCCGCAAACCGGGACGATGCAGAACGGAAGGAATGGCTGCGTCAGCAGCTGGAAGCGCAGAACCGCCAGATGGACGCGAAGCTGGCAGAGATGGCACAGCAGAACCTTGCCGCTATGGGCCACATCAGTGAAACGCTGCAGGCCTCGGTGCAGAGCATGAGCACCGCCCTTGCCGCAGGGCAGGGCACTCAGCAGCAGACCATGGAGCAGCGCCTGCAGGGGCTGGAAGCCTCCAACGCCCGCAAGCTGGAAGAGATGCGCCGCACCCTTGCCGAGGGCATGACTGCCCTGCAGGCCCAGAACGCCCAGAAGCTGGACGAGATCCGCCATACGGTGGACGAACAGCTGCAGGATGCATTGCAGAAGCGGGTGACCGAAAGCTTCAAGGCGGTGAACGACCAGCTGGAACAGGTGTACAAGGGTCTTGGCGAAATGCAGAACCTTGCCGCTGATGTGGGCGGACTGAAACAGGTGCTTTCCGGTGTGAAGACCCGCGGTATTCTGGGCGAGATCCAGCTTGGAGCCATTCTGGAAGAGATCCTTGCCCCGGAACAGTACGACACCAACGTGGCCACCATTCCGGGCAGCACCCAGCGGGTGGAGTACGCCATCCGGATGCCCGGCGCGGACGGCGGCACGGTGTGGCTGCCCATCGACTCCAAGTTCCCCGGCGACACCTATGCCCATTTACAGGATGCGCAGGCATCCGGCGACGCGCAGGCTGTGGAGAACGCCCGCCACGCACTGGAACTGGTGCTGCGGGCCGAGGCCAAGGACATCCGGGAAAAATATGTGGAGCCGCCCTATACCACGGCCTTCGGCATCCTGTTCCTGCCCTTCGAGGGTTTGTATGCCGAGGTGGTGAACGCGGGCCTGCTGGAAGTGCTGCAGCGGGACTATCAGGTGAACATTGCAGGCCCCAGCACCATGGCAGCGCTGCTCAACAGCCTGCAGATGGGTTTCAAGACCCTTGCCATCCAGAAGCGTTCCGGTGAGGTATGGCAGCTGCTGGGCGCAGTAAAAACGGAGTTCGACAAGTTTGGGCAGGGACTTTCCAAGATGCAGCAGCGTCTGCGCCAGACCGACGAAGAGCTGGATAATCTCATTGGCGTGCGCAGCCGTGCCATCAGCCGCAAGCTGCGCGCGGTGCAGACCATGGACGAAAGCGCTGCTGCCGCTCTGCTGGAACTGGATGCTGAGCCGGGCAAACCGGTGGCGGCACGTCTGCCGGAGAATGGGGAAGAGCTCTGATGTGCAGAATATTCCCACGTTATCCCTTGCGATTTTTCTGACGATGTGATATGATAGGAACTGTTCTCAGAAACAACCGCCGCAGAAACGCGGCACTGCATAAAAATATAAATAAGGAGACCGAGCATTATGAGCGTAAACAAGATCAGTGAAGCCATTTTGGGCGTTGGCGTGGATGATACCACCATCGACCTGTTCGAGAGCCAGTATCCGGTGCCCACCGGCGTGAGCTATAATTCCTATGTCATTCTGGACGAAAAGACCGCCGTTCTGGATACGGTGGATGCCCGCGCCACCGAGCCGTGGCTGGAAAACCTGACCGAAGCTCTGGCAGGCCGTAAGCCGGATTATCTGGTGGTCTCCCACATGGAGCCGGACCACGGTGCCAACATTGCAAAGCTGGCGGCACTCTACCCTGAGATGCAGGTGGTGGGCAACGCCAAGACTTTCCTGTATATGGATCAGTTCTTTGGCGCTGATGCTGTGGCAAAGGAGCGCCGTGTGGTGGTGAAGGACGGCGAGAGCCTTTCTCTCGGTGCACATACCCTGACCTTTGTGTTTGCCCCCATGGTGCACTGGCCGGAGGTCATGGTCAGCTATGAATCCACCGAAAAGGTGCTGTTCTCTGCGGATGGCTTCGGTCGCTTTGGCGCTGTGGCAAAGTTTGACGAAAAGGCCGACTGGGCCAGCGAAGCCCGCCGCTACTACCTGAACATCGTGGGGAAATACGGCCCGCAGGTGCAGGCGCTGCTGAAAAAGGCCGCGGCTCTGGACATCCAGACCATTTGCCCGCTGCACGGCCCGGTGCTGACCGGAGATCTGGGCAAGTACCTGAACTACTACGACATCTGGTCCAGCTACAAGCCCGAGGAGCCGGAAAAGATCCTTGTGGCAAGTGCTTCCATCCATGGCCACACCCGTGCAGCAGCCCACCTCATGGCCGAAAAGCTGCGTGCAAAGGGCGCAAAGGTCGTGGAGATGGACCTGACCCGCACCGATGTGTCCTATGCCGTCACCGAAGCCTTCCGCTGCGGAAAGATCGTGCTGGCCTGCGCCACCTACGACGGCTTCCTCTTCCCGCCGATGGAAAATCTGCTGACCCACCTCAAGACCAAGAGCTTCCAGAACCGCACGGTGGGTCTGATGGAGAATGGCACATGGGCACCCATGGCCGCAAAGCTCATGCGCGCCGAGCTGGAAGGCATGAAGAACATCACGGTCTGCGAGAATGTGGTCACCATCCGCAGTGCTGCCAATGCTGCTGCCGAAGCGCAGATGGATGCACTGGCTGCAGAAATCGTGGCAAAATAAAGCACTCTGGAAAAAATACGCAAGATCCTCTGCCGACTGCCCGGCAGGGGATTTTTTTATTGAACTATGTGGAAGAGTTTGATATACTGAAAAGCAGAAGTTTATGGATGGAGGAATATCATGTCTGTAAAAATAAAAGCGGATATCAGACACTGGCTGCGGGAGTTGGATAAGAAATATTTCTGTGTGATGCTGGGCTTTGCGGTGATGGTCTATTTTCCGCTGATCAGCTTGAAGCTGACGAACACAGTGGATGGTCTGTGGACAACGGCTGAGTACATGGCGGGAGCATGGGAGCTTTCCAATGGGCGATGGTTCTGGCTGGTGACCAGTTTTATGCGTTTCAGTCTGCAGCTGGAACCCATCAATGCGGTGGTGTGCTTGGTGCTGGTTTCTCTTGGAGTCACCAGGCTTCATATGCTCTTCAAACCGGCATGGATGAGAACATCCTGCATTGACTGGCTCGCAGGTTTATGCTATGTTTCCAATGTTGTGGTCGGGTGCTATCTTTCGTTTCACTTCATTGCACCGGAGTACGGATTTTCGTTTTTCTTTGCAATGCTGGCTACAGAGCACGTGATCCGGGGAAAATCAGCCGTAAGCAGCATTGTGCCGGCAGCGGTGCTTTTGGCACTGAGCCTTGGCCTGTACCAGACGAACCTTGCCTGTTTCTGTCTGGTGCTGCTGGCCTATTTTCTCCTACTACTTTTCCAGAATGGAGAAAAACAAAAGATTCGGGAATATATTTGCAAAAGCCTGGCAAGTGCTGCATCCGGCGCAGTGCTGTATCTGCTGATCTTAAAGATTACACTGTGGGCGACGGGAACGGCGATGGCCGATTACCAGGGTGGTGCAGATATTTCAGTGTCTGGAATTCTGAAAAATCTTCCTTCCAGCGTTGAAAAGTGCTATGAGCTTTTTTATCGGTATTTCTTTGGCACCCTTGTAAAACACAATATGCTGCAGGAAACTGCAGTTGTATTTGCTTTGATTTTTTGTGTGGTGGGTGCCGCGCTTGCGTGCAGACTGGTTCGGCTCATACGCCGGAAAGATTGGGAAAACACTTTCTATGGCACAGCAGCGCTGCTGGTGCTGCCCATGATGTGCACGGTATTTATGGTGGCAACCTCGCAGGCGTCGTTTTATATTCCCATG
>ENA-OYXZ01000808-OYXZ01000808.1-human-gut-metagenome-genome-assembly--contig:-NODE-808-length-12919-cov-5.177938_pt1 | contig 12919 bp, 14 predicted proteins | sample MGYA00243975_ERZ653432 | MGnify/ENA primary metagenome ERZ653432 (study PRJEB26926, sample SAMN06164954) | human gut metagenome | biome: ENVO:00009003; feature: ENVO:2100002; material: ENVO:00002003...
AAAAGAGAACGTACCCGGCGGAGAAGAATTTTATAAAAGCCATAAAACCTGCCCTACACGATTGCGCTCTGCGCGGGAAGCCGAAAAACAAAAGCCGGAAAATCCGCAGATTTTCTGGCTTTCTGTACGCGTTATCAATCTTTTTTTGCTTTCTTTTTCTTCTTTGCTGCCTTTTCCTCCGGCTTGTTCTTCATCAGCCTGCCGAGGGATGCGGCAGTGTATACGCAGAAGCAGCCCACCACCACGATCAGCACGACGGCGCTTGCGTCCAGCGCCACGGTGCCGGCGCGGACAGCGGCCAGATACAGTGCCAGCAGCACCACGCCGCCGCCCAGCCACAGGCTGCTGCTGTTCACCTGCTTTTGCCACTCCTGCCGCGGCGTGAGCGGATGCTGCTGCGCCTTGCCCTGCCGGGCCTTCTTTTTCCAGATGTTATCACTTTGAAACGGATTCATGTTCCGGTGGCTCCTTCCCTGTCTTTTTCTTTAAGGGTATTATACGCCGCAAGATGGGATGATGTCCAGAAAGAAGTGAATTTTTCACCACCTGCATCCCACATTTGTGCAGAACGACCAAAACCGGCCCGAAATATCGGCTATTCGCCAATTTACTTTTTGCGGGCCGAAGAGTAATCTAATGGTAGGATGTAAAGACGGACAAGCTGTTGAGATTAAACTAAAGGTAGGATGTAGCAAAAAACTTTTGCTGCGGGCTTGTCCGGCACGAGAACGCGAAAAACAAAAGGAGGCTTTTCCGTTATGAAGGTAGGTCTGATCTATACCAGCACCACCCCGGAACTGATCGAACTGGTGGAGCAGGAGGTCAAAAAGCAGCTGGGCGATGATGTGGAGCTGTACAGCCTGCAGGACCCCAGCATTCTGGCAGATGTTCGCGCGGCAGGCTATGTGACCACTGCACCGGCAGCACGCCTGATCGGCATGTACATGAAAGCCGCTGAGGAAGGCGTGGATGCCATGCTGAACCTGTGCAGCAGCGTGGGCGAAGTTGCCGACAGCGCACAGGACGTGGCAAAGTACATTGGTGTGCCTATCGTCCGCGTGGACGAGGAAATGTGCCGCGAGGCTGTCCGCAAGGGCCAGCGCATCGGCGTGATGGCTACCCTGCCCACCACGCTGGAACCCACCAAGGGCACCATCCTGCGCATGGCCCGCGAGTGCAACAGGCACGTGGAACTGGTGGACTGTCTGGTGGACGGTGCATTCGGTCTGGATCAGGACCAGTTCAAGGCCCGCATGACCGAGATGGCCGGTACCATTGCCGACAAGGTAGATGTGATCGTGTTTGCACAGGGCAGCATGGCCTACTGCGAACAGTATATCGCCGATAAGTTTGGCAAGGTGGTTCTCAGCAGCCCTCGCTTTGGTGCAGCCGAGCTGAAAAAGGCGCTGGAAAAGAAAGGCACCATTTAAAAAAGGAACAAGAGCCGGAGCACGAGACCGGCTCAGGAGAAGATATTTTTTGAAGGAGAATTCTTATGAAAAAGATGATTTCCCGTCGTGACTTCCTGAAGGTGGCTGGCATTTCCGCTGCTGCTCTGGGTCTGGCTGCCTGCGGCGGCTCCGGCACCAGCACTGCTGCTTCCACTGCCTCTACTGCAGCTTCCACCGGTTCTTCCGCTGCCGCTTCCGGCTCGGCTGTCACCCTGAAGCTGGGCTTCTCCACCAACGAAGAAGACCCCCGTGCAAAGGGCGCAAAGCAGTTTGCAGAAGAAGTTGCCGAAAAGACCGGCGGCGCTGTGGAAGTTCAGCTGTACCCCTCCGGCCAGCTGGGCGGCGATGCTGACCTGATCAACTCTATCGCTCTGGATTCCGGCACGGTGGATATCATCATCACCGACGCTTCCAACTTTGCCACCTACGATGCAAAGATGGGCATTTCCGCACTGCCGTTCCAGTTCGAGACCTTCGACGATGCATGGGCATTCATGGACAGCGACATCGAGGCTGCCGCTGAGGAAGGCCTGCTGAGCCAGAATATGCGTGTGCTGGCCCACTACTGCAACGGCTTCCGCTGCGTGACCAACTCCAAGGGCCCCATCAACAGCCCTGCCGACATGAACGGTCTGCTGATCCGCACCCCCGAGAACCCCGTCATCATGGCTACCATGACCGCTCTGGGTGCCAACCCCCAGCCGCTGAGCTTCTCTGAGCTGTATCAGGCTCTGCAGCAGAAGACCTACGATGCACAGGAGAACCCCATCCCCGTTATCTACAACAATAACCTCTACGAAGTTCAGGAGTACCTGAGCATCACCAACCACATCTACTCCGGCATGTGCTTTACCATTGCCGAGAGCAGCTGGAACAAGCTGAGCGCTGACCAGCAGCAGATCGTTTCCGACGCTGCAAAGGCATCTGCCGATTACGACCGTGAGCTGAACGAGCAGCAGACCAACGATTTGGTCTCCGCTCTGGAAGAGAAGGGCATGAAGATCAACAGCCCGGAACTGGCTCCGTTTGCAGCTGCGACCGAAAAGGTCCTGACCGACAACGCTGATACCTACGGCGACCTGCTGGATCAGCTGAAGGCATGGAAAGAAGCCCGCTGAGATCACTGACCAGAAAACCTTGAAATAAAACCGAAGCAAAGGGACGAGGGGCGTGCCCTTCGTCCCTTTGCATTTTATCTGAATCGCACTTGGAAAGGAGTTTGTACTGTGAAAAAACTGCAAACCACTCTGGACAAGATCACCACCCTCATTTCCGCCATTCTGTGCGCGGCTATGATGGTAATTCTGTTCGCAAACGTTGTGCTGCGCCTGATCCCCGGCATCGGCGGCTTCAAGTGGTACATGGAGAGCAGCCAGTATCTGAACGTCTGGTCCATGCTCATTGCCTGCATTGGCATCAACGCCATGGGCACCAACCTCCGCGTGGAGGTGGTGGATTCCATCCTCGGTAAGACTCCGCTGGGCAAAAAGATCGTTGTCATCATCCGTGATGTGTTCATCATCCTGTTCTACGTCATGGTCACCTACGGCGGCTACCAGCTGTGCACCCGCGCAAAGCAGGCCGTTTCCACCATGCCGCAGTTCACCATGGGTCAGGTGTACACCATCTTCCCCATTGCCGGTGTGCTGTGCATCCTGTCCGCCGTTCTCAATCTGGTGGTTGAGCTTACCACGAAACCTGAAGGAGGCGAATCCAAATGATCGCATGGCTGCTGATCTCATTCTTCGTTCTGCTGTTCCTGGGTGTGCCCATCGCCATGAGTCTGGGCCTGTCCGCCATGGGCGGCATCCTGTTCCTGGGCGGCGGCAGCACCGTCACCATTGCCCAGCGCATGTTTGAGGGCATGAACAGCTTTGCACTGCTGGCCATCCCTCTGTATACCTTTGCCGGCTTCACCATGTCCAAGGGCGGTATTTCCAAGCGCCTGATGGACTTCTGCTACTCCATCGTCGGCCACATCTACGGCGGTCTGGCTCACGTGAACGTGCTTTCCAGCATGATCTTTGCGGGCATCTCGGGTTCCGCTGTTGCCGATACCGCAGGCGTTTCCGGTATGTTCATGCCGGAAATGGTGCGCAAGGGCTACTCCAAGAACTTTACCGTTGCCGTTACCGCCATTTCCTCCACCATCGGCATCATCATTCCTCCGTCCTCCCCATGGTGGTCATTGCCGGTATCTGCGGCATCTCCACCGGTAAGCTGTTCCTCGGCGGCATCATCCCCGGCATCCTGTGCGGTCTGGCACAGATGATCGTCAGCTACTTCCTCGCTAAGAAAGAAGGCGTGCCCAAGGAGCCCGGTCACTTCACCATCGGCCCCGTGCTGCATGGCCTGTGGGAGAGCTGGCCCGCCCTGCTCATGCCCATCATCATCGTGGGCACCATCACCATGGGCATCGTCAGCCCCACCGAGGCAGGCGTGATCGCTGTTGTTTACGGTCTGTTTGCCGGCGGCATCATCTACCGCGAACTCAAGTGGGAGGACATCAAGTTTGCCTTTGCAGAGACCGTCCGCACCAGCGGCCGTATCTTCATCGTTATCGGCGCTGCAAAGCTGTACACCGTCATGCTGACCACCGCAGGCTTTGACAAGTGGGTGGCCAAGACCATGCTGGGCTTCTCCACCAACCCCACCGTCATCCTCATCATGATCCTGCTGATCTTCTTCATCGTCACCATGTTCATGGAGTCCATTGCAACGCTGACCCTGTTCATGCCCATCCTGTATCCCATTGCTCTGGGCGTGGGCATCAACCCCATCGTGCTCAGCGTTCTGATCACCGTGGTCATCGGCATTGGTCTGGTCACTCCCCCGGTGGGCATGTGTATCTACGTTGCCTGCGACCTGATGGATACGACTGTTGGTGAAGTGTTCCCCACATTGGTGCCGTTTATTGCGGCCACCTTCGTCTGCATTGCCCTGATGGTCGCCTTCCCTCAGCTGATCCTGCTGCCCACCTATTTGATGGCGTAACCGTTGCGTCCGCTTTTCAGATATGGTAAAATAGTGGCGGAAATTCAACGTGTGATGTTTGGAGGCTTTCTGCCCCGGAACGTTCCACGCTGAACGACCCCGAATATCCACAAAACCGGATTTGGAGGCGGAACTATGTCAATGGAACATCCTGAAAAACAGAAGAATGCGGTAAAGTCTGTAGTCGATCAGGTCATGGATGGAATCATCTCCCAGATCATCGACGGCACCCTGCATCCGGGCGACAAGCTGCCTACCGAAATGGAACTGTGCAAGCAGTTCGGCGCGGGCCGCAACTCGGTGCGGGAAGCTGTGAAAAAGCTGCAGGCCTACGGCATCCTGTACATCAAGCGTGCCGACGGCACCTTTGTGAGCGAAAACTACAACCAGAAAATGCTGGACCCGATGCTGTACAGCATCATCCTGCAGAAGAACAGCTGGCAGGAATTTGTGGAACTGCGCTCCGTCATCGATATCGGTACGCTGAATATTATCATTCAGCGCAATGATATCACATCCTTTCTGCCGGACCTGTACCGCACCTTCGGCGAGCTTTCTGCCGAAATGCACTCGCCGGAGCCTTCGGTGGACAAGGTGCTGGAGCTGGACAGCCGGTTCCACACCCAGATCGCCAATGCGGCCCAGAACCCTATGCTGGCCACCATCACCGAGTATATCACCCGGCTGACGATGCCCAGCCGTCTGGAGACCACCCGCAAGGTGCTGGCCAAGGGCGAAGAGGAGATCGAGCGGTTCGTAGAGCTGCACCGCCAGCTGCTCAGCGTGATCGAGCGCAGGCAGGTGGACGAGATCGCCGCTACAGTGCAGGATCACTACATCTTCTGGAAGAAGTAAGCATACAGGCCTCCTGCCTGCCGTAAAAGGCGGGCGGGGGACTGTGAGTTTACAAGATGGGATGTTTGTGCTAAAATGGCGTTAGCATCCTTTGTTAGGCTTCTCCAATGCGACATGCAAGGAGTGTTCATCCAATGAAAAAAATCATGATCTCCGTGGCCCCCGTTGCGGCCACAGACATTCTCATCAATCCGCGGGCCATTGCCCGGGATGTGTATGAGTGCTACAAAAACGGCGCGTCCATGGTGCATCTGCACTGCCGCGACCTGAACGGCAACCTCACCCCGGATCTGAGCCTGCTGGAAGAAACGGTGGCCTACATCCGCGAGATGTGCGACATCGTGGTGGAGATCTCCACCGGCGGCGTGTCCAACCTGACCATTGAGGAACGTGTGCAGCCCTGCTACCCCTCCTGGGTGGAAGCCAACAGCCTGAATGTCGGCTCGGTGAATCTGGGTACCTCGGTGTACCAGAACCCCATCAAGGATGTGGAGTACTGCGTCAAGACCATCATGGACAACAAGAAGATCCCGGAGACCGAGGTCTTTGAGCTGGGCATGATCAACACCGTGCGGGAACTGAACGACAAGTTCCACTTTGTAAAACCCATCCTGTTTGCACTGGTGTTCGGCCATGGCGGCGAGATGCCTGCCACGGTGCCGGCCCTGCGCCACATGATCCAGGCGCTGGAAGAGAACTTTCCAAACGGCGACTACCTGTGGGGCTACACGCAGGCCCACCGCGAGGACTGGGAAATGGTCAAGACTGCGCTGGATATGGGCGCTTCCACCGTGCGCATCGGCTTTGAGGATTCGGACATGATCGCGCCGGGTGTCCATGTGGACAACAACGCAGCGCTGATCGCAAAGGTGTCGGACATCGTAAAGTCCAAGGGCATGATGCCCATGACTCCCGACGAGGTGCGCGCCATGCTCAAGATCCCGCCGCTGCGCCGTTAAAAAGGAGGAAAGAAACGTATGGTGATTCAAGGCGTTACTTACCTCTCAGACTTTGAGGCAAAAAAAGCCATCATGGAAATGGCCCGTCGGCTGGAAGCCAAGGGCTGGCTGGTGGCCGGTGACGGCAGCATGAGCGTCCGCGTCGGCCCGCAGGCCGTGTGGGTGACCGTTGCCGGTGCCGACAAGGCCGCGCTCACGCAGGATATGCTGGTGCGCGTGGATATGAATGGCAAGGCGATGCTCAGCGCAAAGCCCAAGCCCCTGCCCGAAGACCTGCCCATCCATCTGAAAATCTATCAGGAAAACGAGAACGCCCAGTGCGTGATGCACACCTATCCGGCCTGCGCGGCTGTGATGGGGATGCAGGGCCAGACCGTGCAGCCTGCAGCATTCAGCCCCGCAGTGCGGGCGCTGGGACGGGTGCAGCTGCTGCCCGCCCAGAACGTGGACGCACAGGCACAGGCTGTCAGCCTGTTGTGCCGCACCGATAAGGCTGTCCTGCTGGAAAATGACGGCTGCCTGACCTGGGGCAAGACCCCGGCAGATGCGGCCCATCTGGTGGAAGCACTGGATTACTACGCAGCCGTCACCGCAAAGCTGGGCTGCGCAGGCTGCTCCAAATGCGGCAGCTGCGGCGGTCACTGCACCGGCTGCAGCAAGTGCGGCGCACCTGCCGTGCAGCCCATGGCTCAGCCCGCTGCACAGCCTGTGGTAATGGCAGTACCCTCCGCACAGCCTGCCCAGCCGGTGAGCCTGCCGGGCGTTACCGGGCTGATCCAGCCGGGCATGGCGCTGCCCACCCTGCCCAAACAGCAGGCGGCTCCTGCCCCTGCCCCGGTGCCCGCCGCACAGCCTGCGGCAGTCCCTGCAATGGAAGCGGCCCCGGCCGCACCGAAGTCCGCAAATGCCCGCGATGCCGCAATGGCCGAGGTCATCCGCCGGACGCTGAAGAGCTTTCAATAACAAAAAGTTTCGTTTGATCCAACGGATATGACCTTTACGGAAAGGAACGAAAACCATGGATATCAGTTCGCAGGAAATTGAAGCGATCGTCAAGCAGGTGCTTGCCGGTATGGGCGGTGCACAGACAAGCGCCGCCCCTGCAGCCTATACCGCTGCACCCGGCGGTGCAGCAGGCGACCGCGGCGTGTTCGAGAACGTAGACGACGCAGTGGAGGCTGCATGGAAAGCCCAGCGCGACTGGGCGGCCAACTACAAGATCGAGGACCGCCAGCGCATCATTGAAGCCATCCGCCGCTGTGCCCGGGCACATGTGGAGGAGTGGTGCCACAAGATCGTGGAAGAGACCGGCATGGGCCGCTATGAGGACAAGGTGGAAAAACATCTGGCCGTCATCAACAAGACCCCTGGCCCCGAATGCCTGACCACCGAAGCCAAGAGCGGTGACGCGGGCCTGATGCTGGAAGAGTACGCACCCTTTGGTGTGATCTGCTCCATCACCCCCACCACCAACCCTACTGAGACCATCATCAACAACACCATCAGCATGATCGCAGGCGGCAACACCGTGGTGTTCAACGTGCACCCCCGTGCAAAGCGGGTGTCTGCCGACTGCCTGCAGGCGCTGAATACCGCCATCATCGAGGCGGGCGGCCCTGCAAACCTCATTACCATGACCCGTGAGCCGACCATGGAGAATGTGGACAAGATGGCCGCAAACCCCAAGATCCGCCTGATGGCAGGCACCGGCGGCATGGGCATGGTGAACGCCCTGCTGCGCAGCGGCAAAAAGTGCATCGGTGCCGGTGCAGGCAACCCGCCCGTCATCGTGGACGAGACCGCAGACATCGAGCTGGCAGGCCGCAAGATCTACGAAGGCGCTTCGTTCGATAACAACATCCTCTGCTTTGCAGAGAAGGAAGTGTTCGCCGTGAACACCGCCTACGACGGCCTGCTGCACGAGCTGCAGAAGCAGGGTGCCTACCTGCTGAACAAGGCCCAGACCGAACAGCTGGTGAACATCGTGCTGCAGCCCAAGAAGGGCGGCGGCCACGAGGTGAACAAAAAGTGGGTGGGCAAGGATGCCGCCCGCATTCTGGAGACCATCGGCGTGCATGTGCCGGATACTTGCCGCCTTGCCATCTGCGAGGTGCCTGCCGACCATCCGTTCGTGCTGGTGGAGCAGATGATGCCGGTGCTGCCCATCGTGCGCTGCCAGAGCTTTGAACAGGCGGTGGAAGATGCCGTGGTGGCCGAGCACGGCAACCGCCACACCGCTTCCATCTTCTCCAAGGATGTGGACCACATGACCCGCTTTGCCCGGGTCATTGAGACCACCATCTACGTAAAGAACAGCGCCACCAAGGCCGGTGTTGGCATTGGCGGCGAGGGCCACTGCACCATGACCATTGCCGGCCCCACCGGCGAGGGTATCACCTGCGCAAAGAGTTTCTGCCGCCGCCGCCGCTGCATGCTGGCCGAGGGCGGGCTGCGCATCATCTGAGTTTTTGAAGGACGAAACCATCACATACAATTTTTTCAGTGTTCTGACAGGAGGAACAACTTATGAAAGCTCTGGGTTTTATCGAGACGAAGGGTCTGGTTGGCAACATCGACGCTACCGATGCAATGCTGAAGGCTGCTGACGTTGAGTTCATTGGTTCCGACACCATCGGTGCCGGTCTGACCACCGTGATCGTTACCGGCGAGGTGGGCGCTGTCAAGGCTGCTACCGAGGCTGGCGAAGAGGCTGCTTCCCGCGTGGGTGAGCTGTTCTGCGTCAACGTCATTGCACGTCCTCACGCAGATCTGGCCCGCATCATGCCTGCCAAGGGCCCCGCGACCGGCAAGTCCGGCCTGCCCGCAGGCGAGCAGGTGCCGCTGGATGCCGCTCTGGGCATGATCGAGACCAACGGCCTGACCGCTTCCATCGAGGCAGCCGATGCCATGCTGAAGAGCGCAGATGTCTCTCTGGTGGGTCAGGAGAAGATCGGCGCAGGCCTTGTTACCGTGTTCGTGCAGGGCGACGTTGGCGCTGTGAAGGCTGCTGTTGAGGCAGGCCAGACCGCTGCTTCCCGCATTGGCGAAGTGGTCAGCGCACTGGTCATTCCCCGCCCGCACGCAAGCGTGTCCGAGTGCATGCCTGAGCTGCGCTGAGCCCTGCGCTGACGCTGCATAAGAAAGGAGCGCTGTGCCTTGGTTTACCATGACATCAGTCAGGAACAGCTGCTGCTCCTGATCACGCAGGCCGTGCAGGCAGAGCTGCAAAAGCGCAGCCGTCAGGTGCCGGTAGGCATCTCGGTGCGGCACATCCACCTTACCCGCGATGATGTGGACAAGCTGTTCGGCTATGGCTACCAGCTCGCCCCCAAAAAGGCGCTGAGCCAGCCCGGCCAGTTTGCCTGCGAGGAATGTCTGGACATCATCGGCCCCAAGGGCGAACTGAAGCATGTCCGCATCCTTGGCCCGGAGCGCAGTGCCACTCAGATCGAGCTGGCGCAGACCGACTGCCGCAACATCGGCATCAAAGCGCCGGTGCGTTCCAGCGGGGATACAAAGGGCACGCCGGGCGTGACCCTGCGCGGCCCCAATGGCACCCTGACTGTGCCGGAGGGCGTGATGATCGCCGACCGCCACATCCACATGACTCCCGCACAGGCAGCGGCCTTCGGCCTTGCCGACGGCGACCGCGTGCAGGTAAAGATCGACGGCCCCAAGCCGGGCGTGATGGGCGGGGTGCTGATCCGCGCAAACGACAAATGTGCACTGGATTTTCACATCGACACGGACGATGGCAATGCCTTCCTGCTCAAGCAGGGGCAGCTGGTCACCGTGCTGGGCAAAGAGGAGTAAGCTATGATTTTAGGGATCGTCAAGGGGACCGTTGTCGCCACCCGCAAAATGCCGGAGCTTGTAGGCTATAAGTTCCTGCTGGTGGAGCCGGTGTTCGGCTCCAAAAAGGATACCATCGTGGCGGGCGACAACATCGGCGCGGGTGTAGGCGAGATGGTTCTGGTCACCACCGACGAGACCACCCAGCATGGTCTGGACCATCCGTCGCCCATTGATGCTTTCATCGTGGGCATCGTGGACAATCCTCCCACCCTGAGTAAGTAACACCCTGCAAGTTTTGCCGCAGAGAGGGGCTTCCTCCCGGCGGGATCGTGAGGCTTAAACAATGAAAATTATTATCATCGGCAGCATTGCCGCCGGGGTTTCGGCCGCCGCCAGACTTGCCGCCGCCCAGCGCGGAGCGCAGATCACCGTCTACGAAAAAGGCGGCTTCTACTCCTGCGGCACCGGCGGCCTGCCCCATTACCTGTGCGAGGATCTGGACAGCCTGAACAAGGCCATTCAGGCCAAGGAAACTGAGCTGAACGCGCAGGGCATCACCGCACATCTGCGCCATGAGGTGCGCGGCATCGACGCAGCCGCCCGCAAGGTGACGGTATGTGATCTTGCCACCGGACGCGTGTTTGAAGACCACTACGACAAGCTGGTGCTGGCCACCGGTTCTTCCAACCGTGTGCCGCAGGTGCCCGGCAGTGACCGCGTGGGCGTGCAGACCCTCAAGACCGTGGAAGATCTGATCTTCCTCAAGGAGTTCGTCCGCACCCCCTATGTGCGGGACATCGTGATCCTGGGCGGCAGCTGGGCCGGTTTGGAGATCGCAAAGTCCTTCCTCAAGCTGGGCCGCAATGTGCGTATCATTGAAAAAGAGCAGCAGCTTTTGCCCCAGTTTGATTCTGAGGTGAGCAAGCTGATCCAGAAGGAGCTGGAAGCGCAGGGCGTGCAGTTCAATCTGGGCGAGCAGGTGCGCTCCTTCCCGGGCCGTACCTTCGTGGAGCAGGTGCAGACCAACCGCGGCACCTACCCCTGTGACCTTTGCGTGGTAGCCATCGGCGTTACCCCCAACACCGGCCTGCTGGCCGGTACCGGGGCGCAGCTGGCACCCAATGGCGCTGTGCTCATTGGTGCCGACCTTGCCACCAGTGTGCCCAATATCTATGCCGTGGGCGACTGCGCGGCCTGCCGCGACGGCTCTCTGCGCACCAGCAGCCTGAAGGTGGCGGATCTGGAGATCGCCCGCACCGGCCTGACCGAGACCGAGGCCCGCAAGGCCGGTCTGCGGGTCAAGAGTGCAATGGCCACCGGCACCGACCGTCCGGGCATCTGCCCGAACCCCCACCGCATCACCATCAAGCTGGTGTATGAGGCCAATACCCGTCAGGTGCTGGGTGCGCAGGCATGGGGAGAAAAGAATGTTTCGGCCCGCATCAACGCCATTGCCGTTGCCATCCGCGCTGGCATGACCGTGGAAGCACTGGGTCAGGTGGATTTCGTCTATTCCTCCTCGTCCTGTTCCATTTGGGACCCGGTGCAGATCGTCTGCGGTCAGGCACAGTAAGCGGAGGGTGAACACATGGCAGAACGCATCAACGCCGTCAAGACCAGCTTTTTTGGCAAGGGTGCCATCCGCCTTCTGGGACCGGAGCTTCAGAAGATGGGCATCCGCCGTGCTTTGCTGGTGACGGACCGCTTTCTCTATGATTCCGGTGCCGCTGCCCGGGTCGGTCAGGTACTGTCCGATGCCGGTGTGGAGTACGCCGTGTACTACAATGTGCAGCCCAACCCCACCGTACAGGTGGTGAACGACTGCATTGCCGCAGCCCGCACCCTGCAGGTGCAGCTGCTGGTGGCCCTGGGCGGCGGCAGCGCCATCGATACCGCTAAGGCAGCCAGCATCGTGGTGGCCTGCGGCGGTACCGTGGAGCAGTACGAGGGCGAGAACAAGTCCTCCAAGCCCGGCCTGCCCATCGTGGCGGTGAACACCACCGCCGGTACCGGCAGCGAGTGCACCTCCTTCTACATCGTCACCGACCCTGTCCGCCACAGTAAAATGGCCATGGTGGACCCCAACTGCATGGTCGGCATCGCGGTGAACGACACCGACTTCATGTCCTCCATGCCGCCCAAGCTCACCGCAGCCACCGGCATGGACGCGCTGACCCACGCCATCGAGGCGGCGCTTTCCAAAAACGCCAACCCGCTCACGGACAAGGATGCCTACTGGGCCATGCAGGCAATCGTGCAGAACCTGCCCCGGGCCGTTGCCAACGGTCAGGATGAAGCCGCCCGCACCATGATGGCCTACGCCGAAAATGTGGCAGGCATGGCTTTCTCCAACGCGGGCCTTGGCATGGTGCATGCGATGGCACACGCGCTGGGCGGACACTACAACCTGCCCCACGGTGTGTGCAATGCGGTGCTGCTGCCCTACGTGCTGGCCTTCAACAGCCGCAGCCCGGTGTGTCGGGAGCGGTTCATGACCATTGCCGCTGCCATGGGCCTGCAGGGCACTTTTACCCCGGACACCGCCGCACCGGCAGTGATCCAGTTCGTCCGTCAGCTCAGTGCAGGGGTGGGCATCCCCGCAAACCTTGCGCAGCTGAACAAGGTGGACCCTGCAGATTTTGCCGCGCTGGCAGAGCTTGCCCTGCACGACACCTGCATGTCCACCAACCAGATCACCCCCACCCGCGACGAGGTGGTGGCGGTATATACCGCTGCTTTCCGCGGATAAACTTTGAGACCTCCTCCATTTTCTCCATACCCAAACAAAGCCGCCGCTCTCCCTCTGCAAGGGAATGCGGCGGCTTTGTGCTGTAAAAAGGGGTGGTGGGATTGTTTTTAAAGAGG
>ENA-OYXZ01000811-OYXZ01000811.1-human-gut-metagenome-genome-assembly--contig:-NODE-811-length-12909-cov-4.460557_pt1 | contig 12909 bp, 9 predicted proteins | sample MGYA00243975_ERZ653432 | MGnify/ENA primary metagenome ERZ653432 (study PRJEB26926, sample SAMN06164954) | human gut metagenome | biome: ENVO:00009003; feature: ENVO:2100002; material: ENVO:00002003...
CGAGATGTAGCTCCGTCTCGTGGGCTCGGAGATGTGTATAAGAGACAGGAACATATACAAGCCCCCTTCCTCCTGCTTTTCCGTTACAACGGGCTTAGCCGTCCAGCCCACAGAAAGGGATTGACCGTAAGAAGTTAAATAATTCCAATCCGCCCACTCTGTTTTCCGGGAAGCACAGATGGATGCGGAAGCCGCCGCAGCCATGTGGAAAGCAAGCAAAATCAAGGTAACAGGAATATTCATCAGATAATTCAACGGACTCTGTCCGTGAACATACGTTAGCCGTTCCCTCTTTTTATCAATTCCTGAACACAAAGCTGTCCATCCATTGCTGCAGTACCATTACGCCAGGAAATACGGAATTGCCGTTCCAGCCGGGTCCACGCCATGTTTCGGTACCATGCCGTACCGGCAGGAAAACGCATTCAATATACCAACGGGATTTTTTATCCTCCAAAAGAAAGGCGGCAGAAACATTCTCCGTATTGAATAAACAACATGAACCATTTCCCGTCTATCAACGCCATATCCGCCTCCATCTGCCTTCTGGGATGCGGACTCGCCCTGCCTGTTTTCTCCCAACAGCCGGAAAAAGGAAAACCCGATGCCGCCCACATTTCCAAAACAAAAGCTGACTGGTGGAGCCAGAGGCACGCCCTGTTAAAGCAGACCCTGGCGGAAACACCATGCCAACTGCTGTTTATCGGCGATTCCATCACCCACCGCTGGGAAACCGACGGCAAAAAAATATGGTCTCAATATTTTTCCCCCTATGCTCCTGTCAATTTCGGCATAGGAGGCGACAGGACGGAACATGTATTGTGGCGCATTGACGATTCTGCCCTTAAAACGCCTCATTCCCCCCAAGTATGCGTTATCATGGTGGGCACCAATAACACAGGGCAATACAAAGGCAGGCAGACCCCGCAGGAAACGGCGGAGGGTATCCGGGAAATAGCTTCCCGGGTCCATCGGCTCCACCCCGCCACTGAAATTATTCTTCTGCACATCTTTCCCCGGGGGAAAACGGCGGAAGACCCCCTGCGCATCCAAAATGAAATGATCAACAGGGAGCTGGACAAAACAAATATGCCGAGAGTCCATGTCGTCAACATTAATTCCGCATTCCTGGACAAGGACGGCACTTTCCTGCCGGGAATTACCGGGGACCTCGTCCACCTTACAGAAAAAGGCTACCGTCTCTGGGCGGACGCACTGCTGCCGGAAATCAAAAAATACATGAAGTAAGTCCGCTACCCCCTTCCGCCCGGCTCGACGGCCAATTCGGCCTCATCTGCGCAGAAGCGGCCAGCCAATCATGGTTGTCACTCCCGCACATAAAAAACCGGAGGGATTATTTTCCCTCCGGTTTTCGGATACGGCCGTTAAAACCGTTTAAATTGTCTTAATCACGGAAGAGTCGTCATCATCCCTGTCCTCGGCAGAAGCGGCCTTCCTGGTGGGAACAGGCGTCTTCCTGACCTTTTCCAGAGCCTTGTCCACCGCCGCAATCACCTTGTCTTCCCCGGTCTTCTGACTGGACAACTCATTATAAATCTTTTCCTTGGCCTCATAATCGGCCTTGGCTGCCGCATCGCCGGGATTGGCCTTGAACTTGTCCTCCGCCTTGAACAAGGCCTCCTCCGCAGCCTGGAACTTTGGTTCCACCGCGTTTCTCTGGTCTTCCGCAGTCTGCTTGATGCGGCCCAGCAGGCGAATCACATACGGGCGGTTGCTGAGTCTCTTGAATGCGGAAACCAGAAACTGGCGGCGTTCGCTGGTTTTGGCATCCGCAATAAGGGGGTCAAACAACTTGAGCGTGGCGTTGTCATCCCGGTCACGGTCCACGGAGAGTACGCGGAGAATGGAATCATGGGCCTGGGAACGCACGCGTTCATGCAGGGATTCGTCTTTCCAGGCCTTGAACAGGTACGGAACGGCGTCATCCGTATTCCAGTCCCCCCAGGCGGTAATGATGGCAAGCGCCTTTTTGGTATCCTCCTTATAGCTCTTTTCCATCATGTCCAGCACCTTGGGATCACCGGTGCGGGCCAGCAGCTTGTAAAGCATTTTGACGTTTTCCTCCGGCATATCTTTCTGATACTGGAGCAGTTTGGAGGAAAGCGCCTTGCGCTTGGCTGGAGGAGCTTCGTCAATCAGGTAGCGCGCCGTACGGAAAGCGGAGGAAATCAAATCCGGGGAAGCATCCTTCTTCTGGAGGATCTTCATCACGTCGTCAAGGTCGTCCAGCTTCATGGCAAAACGCATGTACTTGAGCACCACGGCCTGCTTGTCCTGGATCTTCTTATTCTTGCTTTCGCTGATGGAAGCGTACAGGTCTTTCAGCATGTCGCGCATGGCGGGGCTGGAAGACTTGGCCAAAAGGGTCACCATCATGGAATATTTTTCCTTACTGTACCTGCCGACATTTTTTTTCATGTCTTCCACCACCTGGCGGGCAATGTTGTCATCCATCTGGGCCATGATGGAAACCAGGTGGGCGGCGCCGGGCCAGTTTTCCCTGTTGCCCTTGACTCCCCTCACATTGGCGAGCAGCAAAGCGGCATCCTCCGCGTCGGGAACGACTTTCACATCCGGAACACGGCTGAGATTCTTGGAGTCAAACAGACGGCTGCGGCCCAGTTTCCCGCCTTCCACGACCAGCGCATTCAGGCGGGCGTTCTCACCTTCCACCTTTTCTTTCTTGCTGCTGGTGCTCCATGCATAAATCCCTACGCCGGCAGCGATGACAACCAGGGCGCATACCCCATAAATGACACCCCGCAGCAGGGATTTGGATTTATCCACGGAAGCGGCCATATCCCGGGCGGATTCCGTTCCGGCGGGAGGCTGAATACCGTCGCCCGCCGGAGGAGCGCCAGCGGCAGGGGAAGCTCCCGCGGCGGCCACAGGCTGGGGAACCGCAGCGGGAGCCACGGAAGAAGCTGGTGCTGCCCCCACGGGGGATTTTAATACTTTCAGCTTGGGAACGGCGCTTTCCGGAGCGGCGGCCGGGGATTTCTCCGCCGCAGCGGGAGCCGCGGCCGTCTTGAAAACTTTTAATTTGGGAGCCCCCCCCGCAGGAGCAGGCTCCGGAACAGACGGTTCCGGGGTCTGCACAGCCGCAGGCGCTACCCCTGCGGCCTGGGCCAGCGCAGCGGCCTGAGCTTCCGCCAGGGCTTTCTGGGCCTCCGCTACCTTGGCAAGGGCATCCTGAATCTGGGCGTCCACGGAAGGCTCGGGCTGCGGAGCGGAAGCGGCTTCCTTTTTCTCCAGCTCCGCCGCAAGGCGCGCTCTTTCCTCTTCGGCAGCTACACGGGCGGCCTCCTTTTCTGCGGCAATGCGCGCGGCTTCGGCAGCCTCCTGCTCCGCCTTGATTCTTGCGGCTTCCTGCTCGGCAGCTATTCTCGCCGCCTCCTTTTCGGCAGCAATACGGGCGGCTTCCTGCTCGGCAGCCGCTTTTTCCGCAGCAATCCTGTCCGCCTCCGCCTGTTCCGCTGCGCGGCGGGCGGCTTCCTCCTGCTCCTGAGCCAGCTTGGCCTGCAACTCAGGAGTGAGAAAACGCGGCTTGACAACCTCCACGCCTTCCGCGGCGGGAGAAACAAACTTTACCTTGGGTGCGGCCGCAGGGGCTGCCGTTACCAAACGGCGTCGCAATTTGGGAGGTTCCGGCGAAGAAGGGGTTCCTGTCTGATCGGTCATCGTGATAAAATGGCTGGGAAATTGGAGTGATTTTATACGATTCCGCGGCCCCCTGCAACCTCAAAATACCGTCTGGAAAACGGGCGGGGAACAGCCGCCGTGCGTGGCTCAACAGGCAGATTGCGGAAAAAGGCTTCACCCGGGATATAACATGGAAAAGCGTTTAAATATCCCGCGGATTCTCCCGCAAAATCATAAAAAACACAATATGTTAACAACAACAATCATGAATAAAGTAAATCGCCCGTAATAGAACTTCAAGAATACGCACCAGTCATTTAAAAATCCTCTTAAAAAATGTTATAACACATATACTTTTTTCTTGCCAGACCAAGGATGATTAGTTAAATAAAAACCACTCGTCAACATCATGAATTCCAACGACAGTACCAAAAATAAGAGGCGCTACACGCCTGAAGAAAAACAATCCGTTCTTGATTTCATTGCTGAACGGAAAACCCAAAACAAAAGGGGTGCCCAGAAAGAAGCCGCCGAACGCTTCGGCATCAGCACGGTGACCATCTCAAGCTGGATGAAGGCATCCAAGGCCAAGCGCGGCCGCAAGCCCGGCACCAAAAACACAACTGCTCCCAAAACACAGCCTCTCGCAGCCGCCCAACCCGCCGACCTGCGCCGCCTGGCGGCCGTTCTGGAAGAAATCGCCGACCTTGAAGCCCAGACAGCCAAACTCGACGCCCTGCGCGCTGAAGCGGAGGAACTCAAGAACAGGCTGACTGCCAAGCAGGCCTGATTGCTTTTATTCCTTCCTTTTCCGGAAAACCGGCTTTCCCTGACAAGGGAAGCCGGTTATTTTCTTTACGGAGATCGCGCTTGCCCCCCCGGAACAATTCCTTTAATATCCGCCGTCGTGACTCAACCCGCCCACATTGCTCCCGCGAGTCAGTCTGTGGAAGGCATGTATGCCGACTACTTTCTGGATTACGCCTCGTATGTCATTCTGGAACGGGCCGTACCCAAGATCAATGACGGGTTTAAACCTGTGCAGCGCCGTATTCTGCACGCCATGGACCGCCTGGACGACGGGCGTTATAATAAAGTGGCTAATATCGTGGGAGACACGATGAAATTCCATCCGCACGGCGACCGTTCCATTGCAGACGCGCTGGTGGGGCTGGGACAAAAAGGGCTGCTTATCGACACGCAGGGGAACTGGGGCAATATTCTGACAGGCGACCCCGCAGCGGCTTCCCGTTATATTGAAGCCCGCTTTACCTCCTTTGCGCGTGATGTAGTATTCAGCCCCAAAGTCACGGAATGGCAGCTCTCCTATGACGGCAGGAACAAGGAACCGGTCAGCCTTCCCGTCAAATTCCCCCTTCTTCTCGCTCAGGGAGCGGAAGGCATCGCCGTGGGGCTTTCCAGTAAAATTCTTCCCCACAACTTCAATGAGTTGATTGAAGCCTCCATCGCCTACTTGCGCGGCCAGCCCTTCCAGCTTCTGCCGGACTTTCCGACCGGAGGCGTGATGGATGCCACCAACTACCGTGACGGAGAACGAGGGACGGGCCGCGTCCGCATCAGGGCGCGCATCCTCACGGAATCGAAGAAACTTCTCCGCATCACGGAAATCCCGTTCGGCGTCACCACGGAAATCTTAATTGATTCCATTGTCTCCGCTGCGGAAAAGGGAAAAATTAAAATCGCCCGCATTGAGGACAATACGGCCCAGCATGTGGACATCCTGGTCCATCTCCCGGCCGGAGCGGATCCGGAGCAGACGAGGAAAGCCCTGTTTGCCTTCTCCGCCTGTGAAGTCAGCATCTCCCCGAATGCCTGCGTCATTGTGGAGGAAAAACCCAGGTTCATGTGTGTCAGCGACATCCTGCGCTACAATACGGACTCCACCAAGGAAATCCTGCGCCAGGAGCAGGAAATCCGACTCAAGGAACTGAACGAGGCGTGGCACCAGGCAAGCCTGGAAAAAATATTCATTGAAAACCGCATCTACCTCTCCATAGAAGATTCCGAAACGTGGGAAGAAGTGCTCGGCACCATTGACCGGGAATTGCAGCCGTTTGCATCCCGGCTGCGCGCCCCCATTACCAGGGACGACCTGGTAAGGCTGACGGAAATCAAAATCAAGCGGATTTCCAAATTTGACGCTTTCAAGGCGGACCAGCACATCCGCCAGCTTGAAGAGGACATCGAACAAACGCAGAAGAACCTCAACCAGCTTACCAAATTCACTATCCGCTGGTTTGAAGCCCTGCGTAAAAAATACGGCGCCGCCTATCCGCGGAAAACGGAAATTTCCTCCTTCGGCTCCGTAAACCGCGCGCAGGTGGCTGTCGCCAATGAAACATTGTATATTGATGACGAAGGCTTTGCCGGTTACGGCGTCAAGAAGGGAAACCCTGTCTGCAAATGCTCCACGCTGGATGACGTGTTGATCATTGACAATGCAGGCGTGCTCAAAATCGTGCGGATTCAGGACAAATTTTTCGCTGGTAAAAATCCCCTTTATATTTCCGTCATCAAAAAAGGGGACGACCCCGTGTTCAACCTGATTTACCGTGACGGAAAAGACGGCCCCGTGTACGCCAAGCGTTTCCGCATAGGAGGGTTCACCAGGGACAAGGAATATCCGCTTACCCGAGGCGCAAAGGGAACGCGCATCTTCCACTTCTCCGTGCATGAAACGGAGGAAAACAGTTCCCAGATAAGCGTAAACGTTTATCTGAAAGCCGTTCTGAAACTCCGTAACCTGATCAGGCCCTTCCACTTCGCGGACCTGAGAATCAAAAACCGCGGTGCCCAGGGAAATATCATTACCAGGCATCCTGTGGAACGCGTCTCCCGCATCATGCCTCCGGCCAAGTCCGGAAATGAGGAAACGGAAGGGCCAACAACCGCTCCTTCCGCAACAGCGGAACGGACGGAAGGCTCACCCGCCCCCTCCGCGGAAACGCTGCATCCTGAAACAGCCCCACATTTGGAGGAACCGCCTGCCGATCCGCCGCTGGAACAGGGCTCCCTGTTTGACTCCTGAAACGTTTTCAATCTCTTAAAATGGAAATATCCATGCCTGACTATCCATTTTCGGCTTGCCACAACGGGCCATCTTCTGTAGATATGGGCCACCTCATTACCATGCCGCTTTAGCTCAGTGGTAGAGCACCCGCCTTGTAAGCGGACGGTCGTCAGTTCAAATCTGACAAGCGGCTCCATCATAACCCGCTCAAGGTCAATCCTTGAGCGGGTTGCTTTTATGAGGCGTGCGCCATTACTCGTTCCCATGAATTTCCGGCGTGCCGCTTTTGAACATTCATCATCCATTCATATCTCCGGCGGAATGCGGCAGCCGCAGGAAGCAAAGCGGACACAACATCTGGCAAGAGGCCATTCCACCCACGGGCATCCCCGTCAACTTCCGGCAGCGAAGGGTCATTCCCGGAGCGGGAAGAAGGTTCCGTTGGCGATAACGCCGCCTCAGCAAGCCGTTTCCCCCCTTGAATACGCCTCCATTGCCGTTTCGACCAAGGGAACCATGATTCAAGCCAATGGATACTACAGAAAGAAAGATGGCCGCGGCTATCCTCCGGTTTGAAGACAGCCGTGTTACCGGGCCGTATTCCCTGCGCGTTTCCCGCCTTCCCGCCGCCGACAAGGGCGGCAAGTGGGAGATTTGCGGCATTTGCGACGGCATTGAACCGGCCGTGTTTAACAGATTGAAGGCCCTGTTGGATGCCGGAAGACGTGAAGAGGCCTGGGAAGGTTGCCTGCAATACGTCCTGGATAATACCGCCGCCGTGCGTTCCTGGCTGGGTTCTGACGCTTTTCCGGCCACGGAGTTTATGTTGCGGGACCATTTTTTCAATTCCGGGAGCAGGAATACCGGGAAGATTTTGCAGCGCGCGCTGAATGTCCACGGCGCCGGGCTTGTGGTGGACGGCATCCCGGGAAAACAAACCCGGCAGATGTTGAAAACCGTTCTCGCCCAAACGGGAGAGTCCGAATTTCTCTCCACTCTGAACGAACGGCGCAAATCATTTTACCATTCTTGCAAACAGTTCCCCGTGTTCGGCAAAGGATGGCTGAACCGCAGCAATGAGGCATACCGGTTCGCACAATCCCTGGTTTAGGGAAGTTCCTGCAAAAAAACTCCCGGAAAAGGAGTGCAGGAGAATTCAACCATTGTTGCAGCAACCTGTTTCCATGCGCCGGATGCCATGAAAGAGCCTCCGTGCAGACATCCGCACGGAGGCTCTTTCATTAACACGATCAGGAAAACGCTTCGTCCCCCACAAACGCTCCCAGCAGACGGCAAAACCGGGAAGCAGGTAATTTTACCAATCTCCCGTCCCCCCGCTTGCCATGCTGGGTCAGAATCCAGGGCAGGGAAAGAATCTCCCGTTTATAAGCCAGCAATTCCCGTACATCTCCCGCCAGAAAATGGAGATGCCAGGCATCACACCGGACCGGCTCAAACCGGAAGCGGACATCGACAATCTTTCCGAAAGATGCGGAGGAATCCACCCTGCGCGCCATCAGGACAAGCTCCGGAGTACGGACATAGACATCCTGGCGGCGGCCGTCTTCCTCCATTTCCTCCACCCTCCGGCCTGCAGCCAGATAATAGGAAAAGGCGGCAGATAAAGCGTTCATACCCAGTTTTTCTTATGCCGCCTCAACCGCTGGCGCACCGGACGATTCCCGTCGGAACGGCTCCTGAAGAACCGTTTTTCCCTAAAACCGCCGGAGCAAAAGATCGGACGGCACCCAGTCATTTGCCCTGCCGGATTTTCTGGATAACCGGAGGCATCTCCGTTTTCGGCTGTTTCTGGAAGCAGGACAAATGCCCCGGTTCCAGCACCAGGCAGGAATCGTCCCTGCATATCTCCGCCCGCTCTGCAGTCACGTCTACGGTATACCCGCAGCCGGAGAGGAGAGAAGACGCCACATAAGCCGCTCCGGCCAGAACCACCCACAAGAGACGTTCCCACCAGGTCAATCCGGGACGTGTTCCGCTTTTTTCATAAGCGTTTTTCATGCCCTGTTTTCCTGCCTCCAGAGCCGCTTTTTTTTGTTCTTCTGTCAAATTGAAGTCCATTTGAGAGAGGGGGTGAGGGGTTCCAGGAATTCTCGCGCATGTTGTGCCGCAACGGTTCCGCGGGAAAAAATGGCGCCGCGGCAGGACTGTTTATTGCTATTCATTTTGTTCATTTTTTTGTTCATTGCCCGGAAACGGGCCTTTACCGGCATGGAACCGGCGGTGACATCAGACCGCTCCCGGATACAGACATCCTTGCCCTGCCCTTGGGGCGGGAGCAACACGCCTGATACGTCCGGGAACAAGGAATATTCCGCCAGAGACAAACGCCGGAATTTCCGCCGCGGATAACAAATACCCTGTTGAAAACGGAACCGGTTCATGCTAGTCTCTTCCCTGCTATGGCAAAACCGGCTCTGGGGAAAGGCTTTGACGCCCTTATCAATCAAAATCTGTCTCGTGAATCCTTGGCGGCTCCCCAGGCGGGAGACGTTGTGCATCAACTATCCCATGCCGCCATTATTCCCAGCTCCCTGCAGCCGCGCGCCATTTTCACGCCGGAACAACTGGCAGAACTTGTAGATTCCATCAAGGAACACGGCATCATCCAGCCTTTAATCGTCCGTAAAACGCAAAGCGGCAAATATGAACTGATTGCCGGGGAAAGGCGCTGGAGAGCCTCCGGCATCCTGGGGCTGTCCACCGTACCCGCCATCATCCGGGAAGCTTCCGACAAGGACGTGCTGGAACTGGCCCTGATTGAAAATCTCCAGCGAGAAAACCTCAGCCCGCTGGAAGAAGCCGCCGGCTACATGCGCCTGAAAACGGAGTTCCGCATGAAGCAGGGGGACATCGCCAAGCGCGTAGGCAAATCCCGCGCCGCCGTGGCCAACAGCATGCGGCTGCTCGACCTGCCTCAACCGGTTCAGGACATGCTGGGCAATACCTTTATCAGCGTAGGGCATGCCAAGGTACTTCTCTCCCTCAAAAACAAGGACCAGCAAATCCAGCTTGGGCGCGACATCGTCAACAAGGGCTACACCGTCCGCCAGACGGAGAAGGCTATTCAGAAGATGCTCAACCCGCCGGAGCCGGCTCCCGTTAAAAAACCGTCCTCCCCTCAATATAAGAAAATTTCCAGCATCCTCGCCAAACAATTCGGTACTCCGGTGAACATTTCCGGCCAGGGAAGCCGGGGGTCCATTGAAATCACCTTCTCCAGCAAAGCGGAATTCATCCGCATCCTTGAGCTTCTGGGCCAGGATGAATGGCCTGATTCCAAGTAAACTTCCTCCCCCTTTTTCCATGACGCCCCGCATCGGACTTCTCCTGTTCACGGCCCTGCTGATGCAGTGCGAAAACCCCGTGGAAACGCCCGTGCCCGGTAAGGAAACCGTTCCCGCGCAAATCCGGCAAACGGATTGTTTCAACGGAGGAAACGCTCTGTTCCACGCTGCGCGGATAACGGAAATGGGGAACCGGGCTTCAGGCACTCCCGGCTACCGCAGGCAGATGGACTACCTGAAGGAGGAACTGGCCAAATGCGGCTGGACCTGCCGGGAACAGGCTTTTGAAAAGGAAACGCCCCAGGGCCCCGTCCGGTTCGTCAACCTGAGGGCCCGTTTTGGCAAGGCTCCAAACTTCCTGGATCCGGTTCGGGGCCTGCTGACCTGCCACATTGACACCAAGCGGGGCATCGACGGATTCACCGGCGCCAATGACGGGGCATCGGGAGCTGCGGCCATTCTGGAGACAGCCCGCATTCTGTCCGGAGACCCCGCACGCGCCGGAAATTTGGAGCTTGTGTTTTTTGACGGGGAAGAAAGTTTTGCGGAACATATGGACAGCGACGACGGCCTGTACGGCTCCAGGCATTACGCATCCTCCATGCGGCAGCCGCTCCCCGAATGGATGATCAATCTGGACATGGTGGGGCGGCAGGGTAAAAAGATACGCATCCCGGCCATGACGCCCCAATCCATGTACCGGGTTTATTCCCGCGCCATCCGTGAACTGGGTTATTCCCCAGAGGAATGGGGAGTATCCGGCTATGCCATCCTGGATGACCACGTTCCTTTCATGGAGCGCGGCGTGGACACGCTGAACCTGATTGACGACTTCCAGGACGGCAACTGGTGGCACACCTCCAAGGATAACATCGGCATTCTGGGCGAAAAATCCTTCCAGCAAACCGGGGAAATGACCCTTCACATCCTCCGGCAACTGCTTCCCGGCCCGCCCTCCACCTGACCAGGCAGCTCTGACCCTCCAATTATCCCTGTCCCGCCATGTCCTTCAACTCTCCCTGGCTGCTGTGGGCTCTCTTTGCAGCCTCCGTTCCCATCATCATCCACCTGGTCAACCGGTGGCGGCACCGTTCCGTCCCCTGGGCGGCCATGGAATTCCTTCTCCGTGCGGCCAGGGAAACACGTGGAACGAAAAAACTGCTGCACTATCTGATTCTGGCGCTGCGCGTGATGGCCGTGGCGGCACTGGTAACGGCCTTTGCGCGGCCCCTGCTCGGAAGCTTTTTCGGCTGGGGGAGCTCCGGATTGAATGAAGTCCTGCTGGTTCTGGATCGTTCCGCCTCCATGGATGCCCGTCCGGACAAAACCAGCTCCCTCCGGGATGCCATCCCCCCGCTGGTGGAATCCACGTTCGCGCAGCTCGGCCACTGCCGCCTGTCCCTGCTTGATTCCGCCACCGGAACCGTGACCCAGATTCCCGCTCCGGAAGCCCTGGCGGATCTGACTGTAAGCAAGACAACGGATGGAGGCGCGGATATTCCGGCACTTCTGCAAAAAGCCATCCCGTACCTGGAAGAATCCGGCGCAGGAAAGACGGAAATCTGGATTGCCTCGGACATGCAGGCCTCTTCCTGGAAGCCAGACTCCCCTCTCTGGCCCGGTGTGCGCCAGAGGCTGGCCGCCCTTCCCCTGCCCCCTTCCATCCGCATCATGGCCCTCCGCGACAGGCCGGAAAGCAACCGCGGCATCAGAGTCCGGCAGGCTCAGGTAAATAACGGGAAACTGGTGCTGGACCTGGAAGTGCTGCGGCAGGGTTTCAACCCCAACCAGCCGGAGGACGTGCCGGTGCAGCTTTCCGTGGATAACGCCTCCTCCGCCGCCACGCTGCAACTGGCAGGGGAAAACACCTCCATCCGGAAAGAAATCCCCCTGCCGCAGGGCAAGGAATCCGGCTTCGGCTTCGTTGCGCTGCCTCATGACGACTTCATCAGGGATGACATTTCCTTCTTCCCCTTCGCCCCCAAGCCTCTCGCCAACATCCTGATTTTCGGTCCTTCGGGAGAAGTGGGGAAAACCCTTTCCCTGATGTCCGCCCCTCCCGGCCTGCCCGGCAGGAAAGCCACGATGCCCGGCAATACGCGGGAAGCTCAGGCTAATCTGGCCTCCCAGTCCATGGTCGTCTGGTACGGGCCGCCGCCGCGCGCGGAAATGGAAAAAAAACTCCAGACATTCATTGAAGAAGGAGGAATAGCCCTTTTCCTGCCTGACGACACGGAACACGGAACACGGCATTCATTCCTGGGCGTTTCCTGGGGCGCGACGGAGACGGCTCCGTCCGAACAATACTACCGTCTGGAAACGTGGGACCGGCAAAGGGGATTCCTCCGCGACGGTTCCGATCAGACACCCATCCCCGCCAACCGTCTCCGCGCCGTGCGTAGAAAACCCCTTCTGGGCAAATACCGCACTCTGGCCTCCTGGGATGACGGTTCCTGCGCTCTGGCCCAGGTCAGGGCCGGAACGGGATCCGCTCTGTTCCTGGGAACGCTGCCCAGATATTCCTGGTCCAACCTGGCGGACGGCCACCTGCTGCTCCCCCTGCTCCAGCGCATGGCGGACCGGGGGGCGGAACGCTTTTCCACCTCCATTTCCCTACGGGTGAATGACGCCTCCCTGCCGCAATCCGCCACGGACACCCCCGTGCGCCTGGATAATGCCCAGGGAAGCCACCCCTCCGGTTCTCCGGCCGATACGGCGGGGGTGTACCGACTGGGAGCACAGACCTACGCCGTGAACCGCCCCTGGCCGGAAGACATGCCTGACCAGATTACGGATGAAAAACTACACCACCTTCTGCCGGAAGCTTCCATCAGTTCCATGCAGAGTGCAGAGGAAGCCCCCCTGTCTCTTATACACATCTCCGAGCCCACGAGACGGAGCTACATCTCG
>ENA-OYXZ01000818-OYXZ01000818.1-human-gut-metagenome-genome-assembly--contig:-NODE-818-length-12887-cov-7.072631_pt1 | contig 12887 bp, 14 predicted proteins | sample MGYA00243975_ERZ653432 | MGnify/ENA primary metagenome ERZ653432 (study PRJEB26926, sample SAMN06164954) | human gut metagenome | biome: ENVO:00009003; feature: ENVO:2100002; material: ENVO:00002003...
AGGTTACGAGCTTCATTTCATAGAGCGACTGCGTATAGTCGAGGGTCTGCTGTGCCGTGAAGTCATAAAGCCTGTTTGCTTCTCTCTGGAGAGTGGTAAGGTCGTAAAGATGAGGGGGATTTACGGTCTTTCTTTCCGTCTTTACCGACTTTACAATAGCTTCCTTGCCGTCGCAATCTCTACGGATATTCTCAGCTTCGCCCTGTTCCTTGACCTTTTCGTGTACTGCGTCAAGACCGACAGATTTCAAATGGACATTAAAATACTTTTCCTTCTGAAAATTACTGATACTGTTCTCACGCTCATAGAGCATTGCAAGAGTAGGTGTCTGAACTCTGCCGACATTCAGCGTTCTGTTGTAGAGCTTGGAAAAAAGTCTTGTAGCATTGATACCCACAATCCAATCTGCCTTTGCACGACAGAGAGCCGACTGATAGAGATTTTCGTAGTCATTGCCATCTTTGAGATTTGAAAAGCCTTCACGGATAGCCTTTTCTTCCATTGAAGAAATCCAGAGCCGCTTGATAGGCTTATTGCAGAGTGCCTTGTTATACACAAGACGGAAGATTAACTCACCTTCACGACCTGCGTCGCAAGCGTTCACGACCTCGGTTATTCGGCTGTCATCCATAAGCTGACGGAGAATACCGAACTGCTTATTCTTATCCTCGGCAATGATGAACTGCCAATCATCGGGGATAATGGGTAGGTCTGCAATATCCCATTTCTTGAACTTTTCATCGTACATATCAGCATTGGCAAGGGAAACAAGATGTCCCACACACCAAGACACGATATATCCGTTGCCCTCAATATATCCGTCCTTCTTTTCGGTTACACCAAGAGCTTTAGCCAGTGCCACCCCTACACTCGGCTTTTCTGCAATCACTAACTGCATACTAAATCATTCCTTTCGATTTGAAATAAAAAAGAGCCTCTCGTGTGAGAAGCTCTTATGTAAAGTATGCAATTTTACTTTCCCAAAAAATGCGAATAATAATCAATAATAGGCACTTTTTTATTATCACTCAAATAATATCCTATCATATGTTCGATTAACAGCCGTTGTTCTCTGTTTTCTATACCGGGTATAGGTACGATAATAATGATATAATTGTTCCATTCCTTATTTATAGCTTTGATGATTTTTCCTGAATTAGTATTATAAGAGTAGTTTATATCGTTAGAAGAACCGACTGTACCACAATATCCATCATTCGTGAAACGCAACCAAATAATATCAGATTGTTCGTTGAGTTTGTATAACCGTTTGATATGTTCGTAATTTATTGTCATAAGGATATCTAATCCATTTATCAGAACTGCTTGGCTTTTTATTCCCATAAGAGATAGAAATTCATTTATATATCCGCAGATTGTTGATGGTGGAACTGTTTTGTTTTTTGATTCTTGTAAAGCCTTGTTTATACGATACTTACTACTATCATAGTCAACACTGCATCTATAATCAGGATTGTTCTTATCATACTTTGGACAATCACTTGGTTTTGTTGTGTATTGTTTAAGACACTCTGGAATTTCCATTTTATGCTCCCTTATGTAATTGTTTTTCAATAACAGCCATAATCTCGTTCAGACGACTTTCTCCAATGCCCTTAATTTCTCCAATTTCCTTACGGAGCTTAACCATATCAAGTGAAATAGCATTATTTTCAGCTACATCTTCGGCAGCATTGGCATAAATATCAGCCAAGAACTGTTCCATTTGACTTCGGTCAAATCCCTTTATCTTCTTATATGTCGCACGGTCAAGTGCAAGTCTGTCGCTCATTTCAATTCCTCGCATATCGTTATAATATCTTAATTATACCATACCAACCTTGAAAAAGCAATATGTACCAAGCCTGATTACTCAGGCTTGTGAGGATTATTCCTCATCGTCGTCGGACGTTTCCTCGTCAACATCTTCGTTTACGGTTTCTTCCTCGTATTCCTCCTCGTCCTCGTCGTAAAGGGACTGCTTCGGAGCCTTTGGCTTTGCCTTGTAAACCTTAAAGTAGTAGAAAGCACCGCCGCCTGCAAGGGCAAGAACGCCTACAAGGATAAGAAGCGTATTGTTTCCGCCACCCTCGTTTTCGGTTTTCTCGGTTTTATCGTCCTTTTCTCCCTCAGAGGTATCATCGGGATTTTCAATAACATTGCCATCTGCGTCCGTAACAGGTTCAACCTGTTCGCCATCAGGAGTTTCAACGGTTACACCTTCGGGGAAATCCTCGGCAAATGCGAGCATATCGTACTCGTCAACCAAGTTCATAAAGTACACATTTTCTTTGCCCTTGCTGTCCTTGTCGATTACGATATAGAATGTGTTGCCGTTCTTACTCTGAATAGCGATAAACTGACGGTCAACTACATCTGCCGACACATCTTCGATAATTGTTGCGTTTCCTTCGGGTAGTCCAAGCGTAGGAGCTTCGCTATCCTGAACGATAGTTGTTTCTGAGTTTTCCTCGTTATCGTCATTCTTTTCAATAACATTCACTTCGGGAGTAGGATACTCAATAACCTTGTCCTCAGTAATAACGGGAAGTTCTCCGCTTTCAAGAACTTCAGAAGAAACCACGGTCGTAACTGCTTCTTCCATTTCAAGAGGTTTGTCAATGAGAATATCTCCAGTAGCGTAAACGCTCATAGCAGACATTGAAAAAGCTCCGCACATAACAAGTACGGAGCAAAGAATTTTACTCATCTTCTTCATCTTCGATAATCCTTTCTGTAATCATTGTGTTAGTGATAGGTGCAGAAGCACCGACTTCATTGGAAGTCGTAATGCTCAACAGCTTGTCTTTCAGCGTTCTTACGTCAACATTGCTCATTGCTACAATGCAGATAATACGCTGATTTTGCAGTTCAATAAGTTCCTCATTGTACTGCTTAACCCTTGCCTTGAGTTCGGAAATCTTCGCAAGAGCAGCTTCAATGTCGCTGGTTTTGCGTTCGATGTTTGCTTCAATCTTTTCAAGTGAAAGCATAGCCCACCTCCTTTAGAATAAATCAGGTTTATTACCCTTAGTTTCGAGCAACAGCAAATACACATCATAAACGCCAGCCGCTTCAAGTTTTGGCTTGACCACGCTGTCCCAATCGTTAGCTGTCAGAGTTACATTGAGTATATAGTAGTCGTAATACACGGTTACTAATATCTCGTTGCCTTCCTCGTCGTAATCAATATACTGATACGAGCGTACTTCGTGTATAGACTCAACTTCGAGAGTATACAATGCATTGAAAATCTCCTGAATAAGACCCTGTATTTCAGCATCGTATTCAAAGTCTATTTTCATAGCTGTCAGATAGGATATGAGTTCATACGGGTCGTGCTGAATGGGGTCGATATAGTAGTTGTATTCATTCCAACCAACATAGACATTCGGGATATTATTGATTTGCTCGTTCAGATTGTTTTCAAGGGAGTTCATATAATCATTCGCCGCATAAATATCCTCGTCCTCTGATGTGTAGGAAGAAGCAATTACCATAGTTCCCGTATCGGTAAGCGAGGTAAATCCCGATGAGCCGAGCGTAAAGAGAAGTCCGAACAGCAAGAGGAAAATAATCAAGATGATTATAACCACCTTGTTATTTGCCACAAACTTTACAATGGTCTTGCTGACATCCATTGCCGCCTCTCCGGCTTTTTTGCCTGCCTTTGAAGCACCCTTCTTTGCTGATTTTGCGGCGTTTTTCTGATTTCGTTTTTGCTGAGCTTTTTTAAGAGCCTTTTTAGCTTCCTTCTTAGTCTGCTGTTCCGTTTTGTGTTCAAGGGCGACCTTATGCTGATTTAGCTTCTTATGAGCATTTTCAGTATCAAATTTCAGCTTGGAAGCCTTTTTATAAGGTTTTTCCTTTAGCTTCTGATTTGTGGTCTTAACCTTGTTTGAAGCGAAACGCAGAGCCGACTCCGCAACCTTTTCTGTGCCGTGAGCCGCTTTCAGAGTTTGGTTTTCGTCCTCGTACTTTGAAATTTGCTGATGAACTGCACCTGAAACTGTAAGAGAAACAGCGTGTTTTGCACCCTGAACACCCTTTTGAACGATATTAGGCTTGGGGAGAGGTTTAATCTCTTTTTCAAGTTTGAGTTTTCGTTGCATTTTCTGTTTTTCGGAATTCCATTCCTTACGGACGTGGAATACTCTCTGATGTGGGAGCTTGTCCTCAGCCTTGTCAAGCCTTTTCTGGAGCTTATAGACCTTTTTCTCGTCCTTGCGTATTCGCCGTTTCAGCTTCTTTTCTCCGTGAGTGAGTTTTCTGTCGGGAGGAGCTTCACCCTCGTAATAAAAGACAGAATTGCCGTCCTTGTCGGTTAACTTCTCGGCAGCAGAGGATTTATCCTTCAAGCCTTTTCGGGTTTTCTTCTCCTTTAGCTTGCTTTCTGTCTTTTCCTCTGTCTGCTGTCCGACAAACTCAGCACCGTCGATTTCTACGACTTCTTCGGAATTGACATACTCATCATCACTCTTGAAGCTGAGCTTTGATTTCGGCTTCAAGTCCTCGGCAGTAGCTTCTACAACTTCGTCTGATGTTGTGTATTCATCATCGGAACAGAAGCTATGCTTCAATCGAGTCTTTGAAAGGTCAAAATTCTTTAGTTCCTCGGCTTTGAATGGAGTTTGCCTCATTTCAGCAAATTCTTCCACAGTAACGGGGATACAAGTTTCGGAATTTTGATACTTTTCATCAGATATAAAAGATAACTGTTCCGTAGGCTTTTTGCCGTAAACTGCTTCTGCCCAAGTATTATCGGGATTGTTTCGTCCAAACTGCAACTTGCGATGGTCAGGCTTCTTCACATCTTCGACTACAAGTCCAGCCGCTTTAAGCTTGTCAAAGCGTTCATCATCGGGTCTTGCTGTTTTCAGTACGGCTTCTTCGGCTTTATTGCTGACCTTCTTTGCCGAGCCGTCTGCAAGATTTTGTTCGAGAACGCCGTCACGGGAGTGCTTCAAGACGGTTTTCTCCGTCGCTTTCAGCTCTTTTCCTGCCACTCTGATACCTCCTTTCTGTGATTTATTTGCCCTGTGAACAGGGTATGTATTGTTTTTTCGGAGTGAATATGGTATAATGTAGAAAATCGGACAGACCGATAAATAAGAATTTGTGAGGATGATAAGATGGTCAATATAACAGATGTAAAACAGATTCTTCAATTCGCAATAGATGCGGAGATTAAAGTCTTTCTTGATGGCGGCTGGGGTGTAGATGCACTTCTTGGACATCAGTCAAGAAGCCATAACGATATTGATATTTTTGTAGAAAAGAAAGATTATCAGAATTTCATAGAGATAATGCAGGCTAATGGATTTTATGAAATTAAGATGGAATATACAACATTGAATCATACTGTATGGGAAGATGCGAAAAACAGAATTATTGATTTGCATTGTTTTGAATATACAGGCAAAGGTGAAATTCTTTATGAGGGGGATTGTTTTCCGTTAGAAATTTTTTCAGGTAAAGGAAAAATTGAAGAGATAGAGGTTTCCTGTATTGAACCATATAGTCAAGTAATGTTCCATCTCGGATACGAGTTTGATGAAAATGATGTACATGATGTGAAGTTATTGTGTGAGACATTTCATATCGAAGTTCCAAATGAGTATAGATAACGACAAATTCCAATTTGTCGAACAGTTCAATATGTACCGCCGTATTCGGAAAACTCCGAGTACGGCTTTTCTTATTCCTCTCTATTGGCTTCGTTCAGATGATTAACCTGAAGCAGACACATTGTAAATATGCCTACTGTACCGCCAAACATCGCTCCGCCGAGGAAAATGAGCCACCCCATTACTTTGTATCCCAAGCGGACGCAGGGTAAGGAACTTCCGTAACAGGCTTCTTCTTGTTCTTGATTGCAAGGCAAACCGCTGTTACTCCTGCACCCACCGCCGCAATTACGCCTGCTGTGATACCGATAGTCTTAATGGTCTTTCTCTTAATCTTCATTAGTTTTCCTCCTGTTCTTCGGGTTTTGTGGTCATAATCTTGTAGAGCTGTGTATCCTTTGGAAACTTATCGACAAAGGGAATAATGACATTTCCATAGAAAATAAGTCCTTCGCCCGCACCACTGTTCGTTACATAAGAGAGTTGGTGAGGGGAAATATTGAGTTGCTTCGCAAGTATCTGTCTGTCACCGCCAGCCTGATTGAGCATATAGATGAAGTCAGAGTTTTCAAAGATATTCTCAATCTCACGGCTTGCAAGCAAGTCCTTTACATTCTGAGTAAGTCCCGTAGGGATACCGCCCCATTTTCTGAAACGCTTCCAGATTTCGCAGGAATACGCCGCAGTCTGTTCCTCTTTGAGAAGAAGGTGGAACTCGTCGATATAATAACGAGTGGACTTGTGTTCGGTACGGTTGACCGTAACTCTGTTCCATACGCAGTCCTGAACGACAAGCATACCGATTTTTTTGAGCTGTTTGCCAAGCTCCTTGATGTCGAAACAGATAAGACGGTTGTTCATATCAACATTGGTACGATGATTGAATACATTGAGAGAGCCTGTTACATACATTTCAAGTGCTGTCGCAATACGCTGAGCTTCAGGCTCGGTCTGTTTGAGCATAAGGTCGTACAAATCCTGCAAGATAGGCATTTCTGCCGTATCGGGATTTGAAAGGTAATCACGATAAACCATTCTCACACAACGGTCGATAATGGTCTTTTCGATAGGTTCAAGTCCGTTCTTACCGCCGACAATCAGCTCACAAAGGGAGAGGATAAAGTCTGCCTTCAATGCGATAGGGCTTTCGTCCTCGGAGTAGTTTAGGTTAATGTCAAGCGGATTGATATACTGTGTGGAAGTAGGCGAAATCTTAACAACCTGACCGTTAAGACGGTTGACAAGAGGATAATACTCGGCTTCAGGGTCGCAGATGATAATATCGTCTGTTGTGGTAAGAAAAGCGTTTGTAATCTCACGTTTTGCGGAGAAAGACTTACCACTACCCGGTGTTCCGAGAATAAGACCGTTCGGGTTTTTAAGCTGCTTACGGTCGCACAAAATCATATTGTTTGAAAGTGCGTTAAGACCGTAGTAGAGGGCTTCACCGCCCTGAAAAAGCTCCTGAGTGGTAAACGGTACAAAAATCGCTGTGCTTGATGTGGTAAGTCCACGCTTGATTTCAATTTCGTTCACACCGATAGGGACACAAGCCATAATGCCATCTTCTTGCTGATAGTCAAGGCGTTTGAGCTGACAGTTGTACTTCTGTGCGATACCCTGTTCCTGAAAGATGATATTGTCGAGCTTTCTTTTGGTGTCGGCTGTATTCATAATGAGAATAGTAGCCATAAAAAGACGCTCGTTTCGGCTCTGCAAGTCATTGAGCAAGCTCTTTGCTTCCTTGCCGAAGGTGTTAATGTCCGACGGCATAATGTCAATGTCGTAACCGTTTCTGAAAGCCTTTTTCTGTTTCCTTGTGATTGTTTCGTTACATTTGTAAATCATATTGAATTTCCTTTCTTTAGTGAGCATTAAAAATTGACTTTGAAATTGATGATGTCTTAAACAGCGTGAGGCAGAGAACAATGGAATACATACCGATACGCATAAGCATTGAGTGTAGGTCAGAAACTATAAGAATATCCTTTACTAACGCCGAATAAATGCCCACAATTACCATTATGAATAGTCCCTGAAAAGCAAGAGAAAGCAGGCTTCTGATATAGTTCGTGCCGATATTTCCCCATTCTCGATTGGTCATAGTGGCAAAGGGGATAGGAGCAACAGAACAATACAGATAAATCTCAATCATTCTGTTGATAAGAACGACGGAAACAAGTATTGCTATCGCCTTAACGGCAAGACTGACAACAGCCGCTTCGAGCATTAGGGCAATCAGTTCTCCCGTTCCCATAGCGTCGAGTGAGTCCCTGAACTGAATATAAATGCTCGTTACATCGACATAGGTGTCGTTGGTAATTGATACCGCCGCCTGATTGACAATCCATTGACCTACGTCGAATATCGCCATTGTTATCTCAAACGTATGGGAAAGAAGCATAACTGCAACGCAGGATTTGAACACATACTTGAAAAACATAAAGGTATCAATGTCGTGCATATTGTTCTTTTCGGTAATCATCGTTATCAGTTCGTAGCAAAGCACAAACGTGATGATTAACCCTGCAATCGGTATTACCACATTTTTCGACAGGTTTTGTATCATTGTGAAGATACTGCCGTTCCACTGAGAGGGTGTAAGCCCCACCTGACTTGCTATATCGCCGGTAGCTGCATTGGCATCATCAAATATTCCGATAAACATTCCACCGCAGACGTCAACGAAAAAGTCGTGTATGGCGTCGCCAATGGATTGCAAAATATCGTCCATTACATACCACCTTTCTTATTTAATAGCAAAAGCCTGCCGTTTCGGGCAGGCTTCCGCTTTTGCCGAGTTGTTGGATTAACCGAAAAGACCGGAAAGAAGGGGTACAAGTGTGATACCGATAAGGGCAACGCCACCGCCAGCCATAAGCTGCTTCATACCCTGTGACTTAGGACAGTAGCGGTAAAGAAGTTTTCAAGAAAACATTGTAAGACAGGTACAGCAAGCTAAATAATTACCAAAAGGGTGCTTACAATGATTGATATAATTTACAACCTCCGTGTGGGTGATATTCACTCCGCCGAGTTCTCTGACGAGTTCAACAAGCTCTGCATATCGTTTGAAAACTCTCTGAATGAGGAGCAGATTGATGTATTCCACAAAATCCTCGACTGCGTGAGCGATACCGTCGCCGCTGAGATGAGATCTGCTTACAAGGTCGGTTTTAAGGACGGCGTGGCTTTGATGAGAGAGGTTCAGGAGTAATCACATATACCTACTATGGAAATTGTCTTATCCCTGTGATACGGGGATAAGACTTTTTCATTTCAATAGGCTTCTACAAATAATTTGTAGAGTACAATTGTAAACTTTCTGTGAACACTATTGACTATTATCATTTTTAAGAATATAATATACATTGAGAAAGGTGGTCATGCAATGAAACTATCCGATGTTATTACAAACCCCATAAGGATGAAAATCATGCAGTTTCTCCAGATCAAGAGCGAAGCAACGACCAAGCAGATATGCGAGGAATTGCACGATGTTCCGCAGCCTACGCTTTATCGTCATATCAATTATCTTCTGAAAGAAGAAGTTTTGATCGTCAAGGAAGAACGAAAGGTGCGGGGAAGCTTGGAAAGGCTTTTAGCACTTAACGAAGCTAAATTTACTGAAAATATAGATATAGCTGACAGTGCCTATCAGTTTCTCATGGCACTGTATGGCAGTTTCCAAAGATACAGCGATAAAGAAAATGCAGATCCGTTTGCTGATATGCTGTCCTTGCGTACCTATATGCTTACTCTGACCGATGAAAGCTATGAAAATCTCTTTAAGGAGATAAGAGAAATAATAGGTAAATATTCAGAACCGGAGGAAGGCGGAAAAAGCAGGAGCTTTTCGGTCATCTCAGCACCCGTTGCAAAGGAGGAAAAGAAATGACAAAATTCAGAAAGGCGTTATTATTCACATTATGCCTGATACCGTTTGCCGCTGTCGGCGGTTGGTTCACAGCTCAAATGTCCATAGCAAGTGTAGACGAAGAAGCGCTTGCAACTGCAATACAGCAGGTAGGAAGCAAGGAAATGGTCATGATCATGACGACGCTACAGACGGTTATTTATGCCGTTATTTGTGGCTTTTTGGGATATATTGTTGCAGATAAAATCGGTCTTATCCGTCCCTTTCAGCTTGCCAAAAAGGATACGCATATCACACTGCTTGCAGGAGCGATATGCGGAATTATCCTGAGTGCCGATGCCTTTACCTTTGCAAATTGGATACCCGAGCTGGCAGACAGCTATGAGAACTCTAAGAGCTTTGATACTCCCACATGGATCGCATCTATCCTGTATGGCGGTGTCATTGAGGAAGTTATGATGCGACTGTTCTTTATGAGCCTGATCGCACTAATTGGTTGGAAGCTGTTTTGTAAAAAAGAGGATGCTGTTCCTGAAAAGATACTTGTTGTCTCGAATATCACCGCTGCTGCATTGTTTGCCGCAGCACACCTCCCCTCAACAGCGCAAATCATAGGGCACCTAACTCCTATGCTCATTTTCAGAAGTTTTCTGATGAATGGTGCATTTGGTATCTTATTCGGCAGACTCTACCGAAAATACGGCATACAGTATGCGATGCTTGCACATATGCTGGCGCATATCGTCAGCAGAACGATTTGGCTTATCATTCTATGAGGTGAACCTATGGATATCAAAGAAAAGAATATCACGATACAGGGCGAATATCCTATCGGTACAACGATCACTTATGATGACGAGAAGAATAAATCTCCTGCTGTTGTCATCATCATGGGAACAGGAAAGCTTGACCGTGACGGAAATGGTTTCGGATTCCATTCCGATATATACAAAAGTCTGGCTCAGGCATTTGCGGAATGTGGCTATATATCCGCCCGTTATGACAAGCGCGGAACACACGCTTCAGGTGGTAGTTTCAAGAGTGCAGGACTTTCAGACCTGACAAATGATGCAATCTCCGTTATTCGGTATCTGAAAAGCCTGCCTTATGTCGATGAAAACAGAATACTCATCTGTGGACACAGTGAGGGTGCTATGATAGCAACGCTTACTTCAGAAAAGGAAGATACGGCAGGATTAATCCTGCTTGGCGGTGCTGGAATGTGTTTAAAGGACGCACTATACTATCAGAACAGGCTCATGGCTGAGGAACTTCCCGATATGAAAGGTGTGGTAGGAGCGATCATGCGAAGATCCTTTGATCTACATAAACAGCTTGCGATGATAGATGATACGTTCAGAAAAAGCAAGGAGACAGCTAAAGAAAGGGTGTACGTCAAGGGTGCAGCTATGCCCACAAAGTGGCTGAGAGAACACGGCTCATATACTTCGGAGGATTTTGCCGAGATTTTGAAAAGATACGACAAGCCTGTACTTGCGATAACGGGCAAGGCAGATTTTCAGGCAGACTATCGCAAGCTTGACGCAATTCGGGCAGAATGCCACATAAGCTGCTTTGCTCCCGAAGGTCTTACACATATTCTGAGGGTAAATGACGGCGATAACAGTATTCTGAATGTAAATAAACTATATCGCAGACTCGTGAAAGAGCCAATCAATGCTGAACTTATAAAGATGATAAAGGATTGGCTTGATGATCTTGTATAATATGAACACACAAGCAAGGATATGAAGGAGTTTTTTAATGGGCTTTACAAATAACCATAACCTTTATAATCGTAATGATAAGGGTGATACTTCAAAAGCCATAGCCTAATGGCACACTCAAAAACCGTTCCGCACAAGCCATAATCGTAATTGTGGCACATACCACAATCAACAGATACCCAAATGGAACTGAATGATTAACCGCAAGCTCTCAGAAACACCCTGCAAGCGTTTCTGAGGGCTTGTTGTTTTAGACGGTTAGTTTTCCGCTCCGCAGGCTCGGACGGTGCTGTGGGGCATTTCCGTTCGCCTGACGGCTATTGTCAAGCAGAAGTCTGCTCGGTGATGCCGTTGCGGATTTCATATTCACGCACACGGCGGTAAAAGGTATTTGCCGACATATCCATTCTACGCATAAAGTCACGCCCCGTGATGTTCTTCGACTTCCATTCCCCATAGAGCTGCCCGAACCTCGTCCAGTCGGTGGGGATAGGTTTTCGTCCCGTGTACTTGCCCTGTGCCTTAGCAATCTCGATGCCCTCACGCTGTCGCTGTCTGATCTGCTCCCTTTCAAGCTGAGAGAGGGCAGCGAACACGGTGAGCATAAATTTCCCCGTAGGCGTGTCTGTGTCGATATTCTCCTTGTGGCTGACGAGTGTAACGCCCTTGTCGGTGAGAGTGTCGATTATATTCAGCAAGTCCTTAGTAGAACGCCCCAGACGGCTGATGCTCTCCACATAGAGGGTATCGCCCTCACGCACATAGTCCAACATTGCCCTAAGCTGAGGGCGGTCTGCATTCGCACCTGACAGCTTTTCAGAGAAGATGCGGTCAACCTTGTAATTGCCCATGATCTCCTGCTGTCGTGCTGTCTCCTGATGCTCAGTAGAAACACGGATATAACCTATTTTGCTCATATAATCTTCCTTTCGTTATTCAAGATAATCTTTCTTTCTCTGCTGAGAGCGCTTCTTCTCCTGATACTGCCTGTTACGCTCCTGCTGACGCTGATCGTCAAGATACTTTCGTACCTGACGGGAATACTGCGATGCCGCTGCCTTTCTTCTGAGGAAATTATTATGCTCAGGCACCAGAGCATTGTATTTCTCTTTCAGCTTGGCAGACATCGCCTGTAAATCACTCAGTTTAGGTGGCTTGCCCTTGATGTAATAAGGCTTGATATGCTCGGCAAGATACTTGTCGGCTTCTTCAAATGCGTCGATAGCGGCAGCATTCTTCTTACGGAAACTCTTTTGTGTAAGCGCCGAACGCTCCTGATACTCCTTGTATGTAGCGTAGTTCTGAGAATGCTGTTTCATCATATTGATGAGCTTTTCAATCGGCTTTATCTTAGCGTTCAGCTCGGCAAGCTCGTCCGTATGGTCATCAGGGTGCTTGAAATTCCAGAAGAAGCCCTTGAGATCGTCAAGCGATGTGATTCCGCCAGCTTCAAGGTCTGCAATCATCTTGTCGCAATCACGCATACCCCTAATCTCTGCCCATACATCTTCTTTCTTTTCCGGTGCTTTACTCTCCGTAGGTGTGGGCTGTGGTGTCGGGACAGACGGTTCAGGCTTCGGTTTGATAGCAGTTGCGTTAAGCATATCAAGCTGTGCCTGCCGTCTTGCACGACGGGCTGCAAAGAACTTCTCAACC
>ENA-OYXZ01000826-OYXZ01000826.1-human-gut-metagenome-genome-assembly--contig:-NODE-826-length-12836-cov-10.668805_pt1 | contig 12836 bp, 14 predicted proteins | sample MGYA00243975_ERZ653432 | MGnify/ENA primary metagenome ERZ653432 (study PRJEB26926, sample SAMN06164954) | human gut metagenome | biome: ENVO:00009003; feature: ENVO:2100002; material: ENVO:00002003...
GTCATAAAACGCATTTTAAGACTTACTGTAAATTTTTATAGTATCTTAGATACACTCCTTAACAGAAACTAATAGCCTTTCTTAAAAAGCTTTATAATAATTTTTCCGAGCGAAGCGAAGGAACTCTGAGCGAAGCGAGGAAATATTATTAACATACATAAACAACAAAAGCTCGTCCACTATACAGTGAGCGAGCCTCGTAGAGGTGAGCGAACGTTGTGAGCGTTGCCGAGTATTATTTCATTGGAGCTGGTACATTAGGCATAGGTGGCATTGGTGGTTTTGGGAATCCTCCCATAAACATCTTCTTAGTATCTTCGATCATCTTCCTAATATCAGCTACATCATTCTTTAAATCATTTATTTCTTTACTATTATCAACAGTATTAGTTACTGTAGGAATTTCTACTTGCGCTTCTAGTTGATCTAGAATATCTTTACACTTCTCCATTTCTTCATCGTCTTCAAGCATTAACATCGTCTTAGCTTCTTTGCGCAATTTATCACACATAATATAGCAATAGTAATACCACATCTTTCCTTCTTCTATGTCTTTATCATTCAACCAAGCTTTTGCTAGTTCTACAAAGTACTTAATGTGATCACTGCTTGTCATAGTAACAACTGCACGATAATAGTCTGAACGTATCATATTGAGAGCAACGTACCAATCATACTTGTTGTATTTCTCACCTTTCAGATTGATTCCGTACTGGTTAGCGATTGAAGTAGTTTCTTCTAAACTCCAATGTTCTCCACGAGAGCCATCTTCGTTTTCCATCTTTGAGACTGCTTTTAGTGCACATTCTTCATTAAAGTGTGGACCATACATAGCCTCATGACGCTCTATTTTCAGTCTTTCTCTCATTGCATTAATTGATTTAATTATTCGACTTATAAAGTTCATTTTGATAAATCTATTATTCTAGTATTTTCTACATTGATTAACTTGTTACTGTTATCAATTTGGTACTTATAAATAGTTCGTTTTTTAAAATCAAAGTGAAGGAGTCGCTAAAACCAATTCTTATAATTACGCTTATATTCTTTTTTAGTATGAATAAATAGTGATTGTGTATTGCGAATGTCGATACTATGTGTTAGGAGCGTATCTCTTTTATTTATTACAATTGATGTCAAATTATTTGGTTTGATTTCCACTTTAAAGTCAGTTGATCTAACTACTACTGTAGTATCATGTACTACTTTCTACTCCTATATCTGTACCTATTTCAACTCCTTCTCTTTGATTTTTAATTTCTTTACTGTAGCATGTACTTCTTGTATCAAGCTATCTTTGGTTTCTTTAAATTCATCTAGAGTAAGCTATAACACTCTGTCATCATTCTTCTACTATGTTGCTAGCTATTCATAGTAAAGATAGTTATTAGTTACTCTATCTATTTCTTTATTCTTCTTATCTAGCTAGTTATTCTAATAAAAACAAATGGCAGCGAGAATCGTAATGATAATCACTGCCATTGCTTTGTAATTTCTTTTAAACCAACCGATAATGTTACTTGTTAATCTTTTTGCTAGACTTATCAGTATTGGTATCATTTGTAATAGTATTTTGTTCTTCTAAGATGTCTGTTATATCTACATCTAAATATTTTTCTGCTTTCGACTTTATAATCTTTGTGAAGAGTCTTGTAACTAATGAATTAGGTTTTAATGCTTTCCTAGATTCTAATAATGATATTATTTCTGCAAAACATACTGCTCCTGCTGCAACTTTAGCTAACACCAGATCGGCATATGTCATAAATATAAACTTATCTAATAAAGTAAATCCAGCTATCATTATAGCTGCAAATCCTAGTTTCTCAATAGTAGACCAAAACTTACCAGATTCAAAATAACTATTATGAGTTACTTGTCTACATACTTTATATCCATAGATTAAGTCTAATATTATGAATAGAAATGATACACCTATTAATGGTGCAGCTGGTGCTAGTATAGTTGCCATACCTGTTAACCAACCTACTATAGATTGATATCCATTAGCAAATATACGTCTTGCAAGATTCATTATATATAAACTTCTACTCAACACAACTTAAAATAATTTTATCTGAAATAAAAAATGCTAGTCAATATTTATTACTGCTAGCATATGTTAAAGTCTCTGCAATTATATAACTATAACGTACTCATTATTCGTATGTTCTATTTCCCTTACGTATATCCAGGTAATCTAATAGCTCTTTATGTTTAATAGTTTTAGTAAGTAAAGAATAACAGTTAGCGTGTTTAAACCATCCTATGTAGCTAGCCATTTTTCTTCTATAATATTTGTAGTTAGTACTTCTTTTATTCAGTTTAGCATTCTTCTTACAATATCTTTTCTTTAATGCCTTTCTAACTAAAGTAAAGTTATGATATATTTTATATCCAACAAAATCTATACTTCTACTTTCTACTGGGAATACCTAATAGTTATTCTTTAACTATAGTTTTAAGTTATCTTTTAAATACTACTTTATATCTCTAAGTAATGTCTACAAAGACTCTTTATCTTTATAAAGTATTACTATATCATCTGCATATCTATAATAATACTTTATGTTTTTATCTTCTTTAACCCAGTGATCAAAGTAAGATAGATATAGATTAGCAAAGAACTAAGATAAGTAATTACCAATAGGCACTCCATCTGATGAATCTATTATTTCATCTAACAACTATAACAGTTCTCTATCTGATACCTTTATTCTAATTATCTGTTTTAATATATCGTGATCTACTGAAGGATAAAACTTTCTAATATCTATTTTAAGACAGTATTTAGTATTCTTTCTATCTTTTAGATCATGCTATATCTACTTAAGAACTTTGTGAATTCCTCTTTTCTTGATACAACTATAAGTCTAAGGTATCATCTAATTAATCCACAAAGGTTCCATTATGTTCATAATAGCGTGATGTACTATACGATCTGGAAAGTAAGGTAGTTTGAATATTATTCTTTCTTTGGGTTCATATAATTTAAAAGTAAAATACTCAGAAGTTTTATAAGTATGATTAACTAACATATCCTGTATCTACTTACAAAATCTTTCTATATCTGCATCTACTTTCTTTACATCGTCTCTATGAGTTTTATTCTTTCTAGCATTATGATGAGCTAGCTTTATATTATCTAAATCTGTTATCTTCTAATATAAATTCTTAAATTTCTTCATAGTCTGAAATTACAAAGAGCTTTCGATATTTCGCTACTAACCCTTAATAAATTATTTATATTTTTTACCAAGTGGTAAGGTCCTTCTCAGTAGTTGGCTATTATATGATAGGCTGAAAATATTATGATACGCAGTTTCATTGAACTGATATTAGCATTGGAATTACTAACCTCATTATTGGAATTAAGATTGAATAGACCTGCTTTGCTGCTATTGTCAGAGTTACTACTTTTTTACTTAAAACTAATAATGCATACTCGTTCTAATTCTAGAGAAGCAACCTGTGGGTATTACTTAACTATACCGTATTGCATAATTAAGTCATTACTCCGCCCACGGGAGATATGTTAATCGAGAACCGAGATGAGCAGTGGAAGAACCAACCCCATGACCGGAATTAAGATAGAAAAGACCCGCCGAGCTGCCAGAGGCAGAGCTACCACCGATTAACAAACAATGTTCTGAAGTATCTGTATTGTCCCAGTTATAATCACACCAGTATGTAGTTTCTGAACCACCTGAAACAGACATAGAAAAGAAATCACATGCGGGTGTAGCTTTAATTTCAGTTTTATAACCAACATTTACATTATCAACACTACACAAAGGTTTATAACTATTGTTTTTGTTAGTGGCGAATTGATCAGGTTTTACAGATTTATACCAAGTACGATATGGAGCTTCATATTTACTAATAATATCATCTGTATGTTTCCATATATGACCAAATGGATTTTCAATTCCTCTATATCTGTTACATTTACGTGTAATAGTAGAAGTATTATGACCAGATGAATCTGTCTATTGTATAGTTACTGTAACTTCACCAGAACCACTACCTAAGCTATTAGAACTTCCTGTTGGTATAAACGACCAAGTTTGAGCTCCGTTGATAGTTACTGTTCCTATAGTACAACCAGAACCCAATCCACCTTGTCTAAATCCTTCAGGAGTTAGTTTAGTATTAACAGCCTTTTGTGAATTTCTAGTAGCATATTCTACTAAGAACAAATGACATATAGCTCTATGTTCTTCATATGTATAAAGATTCCATTTAGCTTCTCCATCAAATCCATTAGCTCTAGCCCAAGTTCTGCCATTAGTTCTGTTAAAATTAACAGTAGGAACAACGCCTCTCATACTTATTAATCTACCTTTATTATCAAAGTTGAATGCTTCATATGCACTAACATATGCTTCTTTGTGGTGATACCATCCTGGTTTAGCGTGAGGACATATTTTTAAATTGTGTGTTTTTGTACCTGGAGTATAATCATCAACATACCAAAATTCTGGTATCTTAATCATAACATTTACTGTAGATGCTACCTATTCTGCTTCTCCATTATTTACGTGTCCATACATTGTTTCAGAAAAATTCTCCTTCATAGGAACAAACTAGTCTTTATACAAAGGTTGTGTCTAAAAAGCAAATGGTTTCATCATACTCTATATAGGCAATGATCTATGCATATCCATATTACCAATACGGGTACAATCTGGATTAGATGATGTTTCTGACCAAGATACTCCATACCAATCAAACTCTTCTAAATTCTAAGATGTTACATTGAATGTAATATGTCTACTTACTACATTACTAGGTAATGAACTAACAACACTAAATTGAACATTTGGAGATTCGGGTTCTCCATGTATAACTCCGTATATTTTAAAATTACTATTTTCAGGTTGATATATGTATATGTTCATTCCAGATTCTGTAGTTTCTATATACCATTTAGTCAAATCATAAAATGTTTTAATTTCAGTATGTACTTTTCCACTAATGAGCTAAAGATCGGTAAATTCTGGAGAATGAGCATTTATTAATAACTAATAAACATAAATGTAGCCATCATGATATTCAACAACTTTATAACTATTGGGGAAATACTTATGATTAACCTAAATCTTTAAATAATTTTTAGTAGTTGACTATATGTATAATGTATGTTCAATATCTTTAACATTAACACCATCTACCATATCTGCATTCAGATTGGTACATAGAGTAGTAGAAGATACTCGTATAGGTGCAGTACCTGTAGCTACGGTAGATTTGAAATACCCGGGAATACTAACATTACCTGATGTATCTAATTTTAATTGCACATCAGAAGCACCTTGTTTTTGTAATAGCAACCCATCAGTACCTTTTGTAGTAACATCCCAATAGTTATCACCACTTTTTAATCTCAACACCGCATATCTACTAGATGGTACAGAAATAGTATTATATAAATTAATTTCAGATGTAGTTTCAATGAAAAGACTTCCTGTCATAGTATCACCAGCTTTCTTTACATAAGTAGTAGTAGGATCTACACCTAATGCACCAGTTACATTAGCCTTAGTTATACTAATAGTACCACCATTTGCTAATGTTATATTACTACCTATCTTAACACCACCTAATGCACTAGCTGTAGCAGCAGGTAATACATACTTATTAGCTTGTGCAGCAATACCATCTAGTTTAGTTTTATATGCATCCGTAAAGTCATTACTAGACAATTCTTTACCTTCTACTTTATCTACTTTACCTGATTCAAGTGCAGCAATCTTAGCACTCTGATCATTGTCAGTATCATCATTTAAAGGCAACCATTTACTATCACCTGCATAATACTTAATTACATTACCTTTTGGATTTGTTGCTAAGTCAACCCAGTAATCAAACTCTTTAGGATTTGGAGCTATATAGCTTCTTATTATTCTTATCATATACGTATATTTTAATTATTAATTCTAATGTATTACAAACTGTAATAACTTATGAGTTCCAGTAGGATCACTTATATTTAAAGATACTCTAGCCTATCTAGTAGCATTAGTATCATTAGGATCTAATGTAATATCTATTCTATCCTACTTTACATCTATGCGCACATAATCTGATGAACTAAATCCTTTTATAATATACAGAGTACGATTAATATCAATAGATACAGTTTCACCAGATTTAATAAATCTATGTGGAGTAAGATTCCAAGCATTAACTACTTCAGGAATAATTGTTCTTGCTTTATTATCCACATATAATATATTATATAAAATAGTTTCTTTTTCCATAACGCATTTTAAGGCGTTTTAAGCCACTTTCTTTATTAAATGAACAACTTATCCGTTGAATTCTAAAAGCTTCTTAGAAGAGTCTTTTGGCTGGTATACGTCGATGTGTGACCATCCATTGGTATTAGCTTCTAATCTAATAGGATATTCAAATAATTCAGCATTCTATCTTACTATGTTATTCACTGCATTACTATCTAAATCCTTTACATTAAAATCTATTGCTTTACCTAAACAGTGTGCGGATAAGTAAATGCTACTTTTATTCTTTACTAACTAACACATATTACAACGCAATCCTCTCTATGAGAATTGCCCACCTGCTTTCCAAGTATTAATAGTAATAGGTTTATTGAATATCTTAGTACGTAGTATATACAAAGTACTAAGTAATTCAGTACTTATAAACTACCATGAAGATTCACCAAACTTGGAGTAGCAATGAGGGCATACTAATTCACTTACTTCAAAATAAGGTTTTAATTTATCTATTAATTCATTTCTGTCCATACTTCGCTATTTAATATTTCATTTAACTCATTGTTGTCGTAACGGTAGCTAAGTGATGATTATATTACAAGGACCGACAATATTACCGTTTCTGAATGACAGATTACCTTTTACAGTTTGCAATGGCGGAATATCATAGGTTCCGTCTGATGTGATATTGACTAATTTCACATCAGCACTATATCCCCAGTATAATTCCTGACCGTCAACTATACCTTTCACTTCCACTTTCATTCCTGGGAAATTTTTTGTTTGGTCAGGAATGTAGCATTTTACTGTATCGTTCAGTATAGCAAATCTAGTTATGACAAATGAGGTGCTTGTTATAATCACATCAGCATTTACAGAGGGATGCGGTCTCCAGTCATTAAAATTTACCGCATAAACATCTACAGGCTTTGACATATCGTCTCTATCAATTTCTCTCTCATCTACGATTACTCCTCTATCATCAACATCATATTCTAATACTTTATTGCCTAATATGTGGCGCATTGTTATTGTTTTCATTTCTTTCTCTGTTTCTATACATATTATCTACTAATAAATCAGCTATAACATTTATACCTAACTATTTACTATCGCTGATTAATTGTTCCTACATTACTACTAGGAGCATCTAATAGATGCCCTCTAGTAGTTCTCTATCGCTTAACTATTTAATTTGATTGTGTATATTCATAAAATTAAGTCAGTTTGTTTCCTATGTATTGTGCAAAACCACCATAAATATCTACATAGAAATTACCATCATTTAGAGTATCATCATCTGCTAATTGCACACTTATGTTCAAAGCAGTAACTTCAGTACTATATGATATCAAAGTTGCATATATTGGATGAGCGTTACTACCAGTTACACCTTCTGTTCTATAACTTCCATATACTCGTACATCACACGGAGTCCAAAAATAACTAGTCCCGCTAGTTATAGTTATCCCTACCGCTCCTGCACCACTTCTAGTACAACTAATTTTACTATTATTAAAATTATATATACTGTGTATACTAGACGATACCACTGCATATGAACTACCGTTATACTAAACTTTAAACTTTAGAATAATACCAGAATCTGAGCAACCATCGTGCGAACAATTTGTAATGAGCCATCCCTATGGAGTACTAACTACGTTTAATATACCGCCGTTATTACCTTTAGCTAAAACTAAAGTTCTTTCATCTGTATAAGTACTTCCTCTACTATCATATGTAACTATGTGCAGATCACCTTCTGTTCCAGTAATAGCTCTAATTGATGGATATTGTCTACAAACAATAGTCATTTCTGTACCATAATTATCTTCACTAACACTTGGTAATATCAATTTGTTTGTATAACCTTCTTTTGCTCCAGTAATATGTATAATTTTAGAATAAGAAGGATTAGCATATACGCTTATTGCATTAGTAGAACTAGTATATAATTCTAATGCATCCTCCCAACCATCTGATTGATAAGAATATAGCTTACCATTTGAACAATATGTATCACCATATTTAGGATCATCTATATCAGATAAAGATCTATTTAGATGTGTAATATTTAGAAATCTATTTTTAGTAAAACAATTTTCAAAATATAGATCTTTAAACGTACCAGCCTTAGCATTTACAGTACCAGTAAACGTACCATTAGATGCTCTAAATTCACCAGTACTGCTATTCATATATAGTTTAGCTGCACTAGATGAACTACCTCCATCACCTGACCAAAATACATTATTAGAGAAATGAAATGCACCTAATACAGCATTATCTGCCAACAATGTATTAATTGCCATGGCACTAACACTAGACACTAATTCCCAATATGATGAACTAGAACTAGGAGTTTGACCGTATACTCCGCCAGAATTAACAGTCTTAACTAGATATACACCACCTTTGTAAATCACCTAATCTCTAACATATGCATTACTAGGATTTTCATAATTACTTAGACCTATTGATGATGCTGTAGCATAGTAATATCTAGTAGATGAATCCCAAACTCCTCTAAATCTAATATCTGTATATTGAGTATTAGCAGCGGATCCATCTTGTCCATTCTAACCATCAACTACAACTGTAATAGTTGCTGATGCTGCTACAGGATTTCCATTATAAATAGGATACTGAGTAGGATTAAATGCTACAGTATAATAGTTATACTTAGTAGAACTAGATATATTAAATGTAATATTGGAAACACCAGACCAACCACCACCCACTTTAGTACCTTCTGAAGTGGTTGTTGGAGCGTGACTATTACTACCATATATTTCCCAGTAACCAGATACAGAAGACAGACTACCTGTTCCTGTTTTCTTGTATGCTCTAAATGTCATGCTACTAGGTTCATAAGAAGAAGTTCTGGTAAGACGTATAGTTGCTGCTCCAGGAGTAATTATATAAGTAGTAGCATCAGCACCAGGTGTTCCTGGGTCTCCCTTATCACCCTGATCTCCTTTATCTCCATCTTGTCCATCTTGACCGTCTTTACCCCACTTAGTCCAAATAAATCCATCTTTCCAATCTCCCCATTTACCATTTTCTTTCTTACGTGTCCAACATACTTGATATGGTATGCTTTCTGTTACGCTTACTCCATTATCGGTATAAGTGAAAGTAGCACCTTTACAAGTCTTAGTAGGTATATAATCATCTTGCTAATAATCACCATTTAAATATTGTGATCCATAAGTAGGAGAAGCTGGATAATGTTGCTCATTTCTACTACATAGAGCTGCTTGATCATAACTAGAGAACCTAGCGAATATGTATTCGTATCCATCCCCATCTTTACCTTTATCTGCAAATACAGACCATAAGCCTGGTTGTGAATAATCTCCCCATTTCTAAGTACTCTTATCTTTATATCTTTGAGTTACATATTCATATCTATGTGAATCGTCTACTCCCTATGGATTATCAAACCACTGTGTACCATCTGGTCCAGTACCTGTCCAGTCTGTAGTTTGATTAGAATTTGGTTTTTGAGGATAATTGTCTTTATCATTATTACGTGCGTATAAGAATTCTATACTATTACCGTCTTCACCATCTTTACCATCGGCTCCGGTAAGTCTTATTAACCCAGTCCAAGCAGTTAATGAACCATCTGCGTTTTTAAATCTATGAATTTGCCATACATATTGACCTTCTGGTGGAACCATTTCAGAATCTTCAGACCATCCAGACGCAGCTTGATCAGTAGGTATACTTGGAGTAGTAGCTGATATTTTATATCTATATTGATAATTACCGCCACTTAAACCAGTCTCACCCCATTTAGCCCATATAGCTGGTTTTTGAAACGCTGACCATACACCATCTGTTTTTTTACGTACACTTACCCATTCAAACATCAAGTTTTCTCTAACTCCTTGGGGATCATCAGTCCAATACATTCCTCCAGGAGAAGTAGTAGTTTGTGCTACACCATTAATAAATGCCTGAGGACGCGCTTCATCATCTGTATTATTAGCAGCTACAGGAGTATCAGGTGCAATGTTTTCAGCTTGTGTACGATAGTAGATATATTCATAACCATCGCCATCCATACCTTTTTCACCCCATTTTGACCATAAAGTAGGGCCTTGCCAGTTACCCCAATTACCAGTACCTGCTTTAGCAGCTGGTTTAGTACGTTGAGCTACCCATTCGTATTGCCAAGTTTCGCTAACACCTTGTGGATTATCATACCAACCGTTAGCTGGTTCTGTATAATCGTCTCTATTACTATTAGCTGGTAAAGTAGGTGCAGAATTATTTTGTGTAATCTTATATACAAACTCTATATCATTACCATCATTACCATCTTTACCATCAGCTCCTGTTAAACGGAAAGGTTCTGACCATCCAGATGTAGATTTATCAGAATACACAGTTTGTATTGATTGCCATACCCAAATACCTTTTTCTGGATCTCCTTGCGGTGGGTCCATAGTCCAAGTGTATTTATTGTTTGGGTCTTTAGGTGGAACAGTATCACCTATAGGAGTAGGTGGTGGTACGCTTGATTCAGTATATGCAAATCTAGTATACTCACCATCTTTACCAGCTACTGAAGCACCACGGAATCTATTAGGATCTCCCCATTCTACATTAGGATCATCTACTTCGATAGAGCTTTTAGTAGACATCCATATTGCAGATGCTGTATAATTTCTATGCCAACTGTTGGTAGTACCATCACCAGTAGGTCTATCAGGTATAGCATCGTTATCGTTATATGTAGTCCATAATGAATTAGGTTGTAAATGGAACTATAATACTACTGTCTTTTTAAATGTAGCATTACCTTCACAGTTAATTAACAAGTCTATATGAGGACTATTAGTAACAGATAAAATATCTGTAATTGTGAATATACCATTAGCCATCGTACACTTAAGACCTGTTGCTTCCCAAGTTAAGAAGTAAGATCCTTCAGCATATACATCTGAATATGATAATTCTGTAGTACCTTTAAAAGCTTGTACTCCAAATGTTAAATTATCTAGCTAGCTATACTTATCTAATATGTTTAATTCATTATCCACAATAACAGATAGGTTGTCTTTAGTAAGATTTACCGAGTAAGCATCCTATCCTTTGAGACTATCTTCTTGTTCTGGAGTAAACTAAATCATAGCACCTGTCATGTAGACATTAGTTAAGTAAGCACCATCTCCATGTAGTACTCCATCATCTGGAGCTCCAGGAATAGTCAACCCTTCTATTTTACCAAATTGTGATGCTATGTTAGTCCAATCTATTGCCCAAGTACTAACATCTTTTAAGAATCTTTTATAATCTCTAGTAGAATACGCACTAGATTGTCTTGTCTCATCTAAGAAATTACCATATACTGCAAATTTCATATTAGCAGTAGGATGTTGAGTAGTATTAGGCTTTAGTGAATATCTAAATTGTTTACCCCTTTCATCTAGAATTTCAATAGGGGTAAAGTAAGCAGTACTAAATCCCTGCATTTTTTCAAACCCACATTCATCTGTACCTGGAGTAGTTTCATTTACTCCACTAATATTATGCCATATACCTCTACATATATCATTAACATGTAACCCACTATATTCGCCTTCTTCTAGTTTAAGAGTAGCTATCTAGTTTTTAGTATCTACTGATTCAATTGTACCAAAAGCAATAGAATTCCACAATTCACCACTTACTACATCTACTCTGTTAAAACGCAATTCTGGTACAGATAAAAACTCTCTAAGAGTTAAACTACCAGCTTCTATATTACCGTGTTCATCAATTATAGCTCCATCCCCAAGTAAACCAGATATATAATTACCGATAGTAATACCTTTTTTAGCATATATCATACTATCAGCTATTACACTGTTTTTAAATGTAATAACGCCTAATGCTGTATCATCATATAGTTTACTTAAGAATAACTTACCACCCTCTGACGCTATTAACGCTTTAACAACAGCAGTATCAATAATACCGCCTTCACCACTAATATAATCTGCTAATACAGCTGGAGATACATTATGCCATGTACCATCACTGCTATACTATATCAAGTCTCCTTCTGTAATATAAGTAATAGTAACATCTTTTAGAGTAGATAGGTGATTAATCCTTTCTACTAATGTATCAAGCTCGCCAACACTAGTATCTAGAGTCTATACATTACCCTACAATGTTCTTACTAATCCTGTGAGTTCATTTAATTCATCTTTAGTTGCATACTATGCCATATCTTAATTATTTTATTGTTATACAGTAGCTCCTGTAGCATCTATCCATTTAGAGCCATCCCAAAAAATTGGTTTATTTACAGTAGTATCAAAGTATTGAAATCCTACTAAAACATTAGTAGGTCTATTAGAAGTAATCCCCGAATCAAACCAAGTACCTGATAAAACAATTCTATCAACATTTAGATTTATGACTTTAGTTTTATTTCCAATTATGGTTCCATTTCCAATGGCGCCTCCGATAAAATTAAGTACACTATTTTCAGGAATAGTAAGAGTTTCTCCTTTTAAATCTATATATCTAACAATATTATATATAGTGTTATTTTTAGTAAAATCATTTAATTTGCTTGCAAAAATAACT
>ENA-OYXZ01000832-OYXZ01000832.1-human-gut-metagenome-genome-assembly--contig:-NODE-832-length-12773-cov-6.964145_pt1 | contig 12773 bp, 13 predicted proteins | sample MGYA00243975_ERZ653432 | MGnify/ENA primary metagenome ERZ653432 (study PRJEB26926, sample SAMN06164954) | human gut metagenome | biome: ENVO:00009003; feature: ENVO:2100002; material: ENVO:00002003...
ATTGCTGTAAATACTGCGATAAATGAAAATTTAGAACAGCAGGCACAGGCTCTTTTTAAGGCTTGGTTTGTTGATTTTGAGCCGTTTGGTGGGGTTATGACTGATGATTGGCGAATGGGTACATTTTCTGAGATTATCGAATCCACTCTTGGTGGTGATTGGGGTAAAGAAGCACCGACTGGTAATTACACGGAAAGAGTATTCTGTATTCGAGGTGCTGATATTCCCGAAGTAAAGGCTGGTAATAAAGGGAAAATGCCTACTCGGTATATTCTCCCTAAAAATTTCAGTAATAAAAAACTTGTAGCCGATGATATTGTAGTAGAAATATCCGGTGGAAGTCCTACTCAATCAACAGGCAGAGTTGCAGCCATATCACAGTCATTATTAGATCGCTATGATAGCGGAATGATTTGCACCAATTTTTGCAGAGCAATCAAGCCTTGTGAAGGCTATAGTAATTTCTTGTACTATTATTGGCAATATTTATATGACAGAAAAGTGTTCTTTTCATATGAAAACGGAACAACAGGCATAAAAAACCTTGATCTCTCTGGTTTTATTGAGACAGAACCAATCATAATTCCCTCAGTGCAAGCTCTTGATGAGTTTAATTGCATTGTAAGTGCTTTCTATTCTCAGATTTTTGAAAATGGACAAGAAAATGAACATCTTGCTACTGTCCGTGACACGCTCCTTCCGAAGTTGATGAACGGCGAGATCGACGTGTCAACGGTGCAGATTTAGGCGGCTTGGAAGCGTAAAATTTTCATTTATCGCAGTATTCAGTTCTATCTTATCGTCTAATGATAGCATAACACTTGCAATCTGCTTTTGCGTATCAATATCGGGCAAATCAACCTCAATGTTTCTGAAATTCTTTAGAGGTTGTGACAATGCAGGAACACCTGTTTGATTGGCAAAAGAAAGAATCTTGTGCTGTCCCTCACGAGAATGAAAATAATATACCAAGTAAGGAACAAAAACTCTCTCAGTATCAAATGACACCCTGAATTGTCTTTGAGAGCAAAGGTATTCCTCAAACATTGAGTTTTCGGGTATATACGCTATCTGTCCTAAAGTACCGCTTATCGTAACAATAACGTCATTTCTTTTGGCAATAGACCTATGGAGCGACCTTGCCTTTTCTTCTGTTACAAATTTAGTAACATTATCTGTTACCTTAAACCCTTTCAGGTTAGCACCGTCAATTATCGGGAAGCCGTAATCCACAAAACAGGATACTTTCAGATTCGAGCCGAACGGTCCTGCTGCTATATCTGTAATTACGCTTTCCAATTTTATTGTTTCAGTGTACATCATTACACCGTCCTATCCAATATATTTCCTATGCGCCAGCTTCACATTGCTCTGCTTCACCATCGCATATTGTAGTGTAGTATCTATTCTTTGATGACCGAGCAACCTTTGAAGCTGTTCGATCGGCATACCCTTGTCGATAGCCATAGTCGCAAGCGTCCGCCTGAATTTGTGAGGGTGAACCTTGCTTATTCCGAGTTTTCGCCCCATTTCACGCAAACGCAGCTCAATCGCACCTATCGTCAACCTCTTATGGGGAGACCGGAGCGACACGAACAGGGCAGGATCGCTGTCTGTCCGAGAATCAAGATAGCTCTGCAAATGGAGCTTTGTACGGGCATCGAAGTACACCATACGCTCCTTATCGCCCTTGCCGACCACCACGCACTCACGCTCATTGAAATCAATGTCGCTGCGGTTCAGCAAGACCATTTCTCCCACACGCATACCCGTAGAAGCGAGCATATCAATCATCGCTAAATCCCGCAATTCTACGCAGTTATCACGCATAAGTTCCAAGTTCTCGTCCGTGTAGGTTTCCTTGATCGTTTTGCTTGTCTTGACCTTGTGAATGCGCCGAACGGGACTTTTGATGATATAGTCCTCGTCCTCCAGCCAAGAGAAGAAGCTCGACAGGATACGGCGGATATTATCCATAGTGACCTTGCTAGACTTCTTTTCTGCCTGATAGCCGGTCAGATACGCCCTCAGATCGTCCGTTGTGATATGCTTGATACCCTTGCCGATACTGTTAAGTGCTGCCGTAATCGTCTTGCGGTAGTAATTCAGCGACTTCTCCGAACACCCCTCTATCCGCTTTGCAGAGAGGAATTCCTCTAATATCTCCGTATTGTCGGGTTCTTTGTCGGCATCAGCAACAGCTGTGACCGATACACCCTTGAAAGCCTGCACAAGAACCTCATGCAAGGCTTGAAGCTGTGCATTATCGAGCTTTTTCAGCATTCCCTGTTCGATAGTAGTGATAAGCGTAGTTTTCATTGTAGGTACTCCTTTCAAAGTACCAACATCACTTCAGCCATATTGCGCTGTCTTACGCAGGTAATAATTCTTTTTTTCTTGTTTCCTTTTTCTTAACGGCTATTTTCTTCTCTTTTCTCTTTGGCGGCTCAGATTCTACAGTATCTATTATCGAAATCAAGGACGATTCCTTAATCACTATTCGTCCCTTATAAATTCCTTTATCTTTGTTTTCTAACATATAGTATTTTTCACCATTACAAGTATGAACTGAAAAGGCTCCATGAGCAAATGCACATCGGATAGAATAGAATAAACCAACCGTGTTAGAGTCGTTGCGAGTTGTATGTATTGCAATTTCAATTGGCATTCTTACAGAATCAAAAATCTTGTGGGTTTTCATTTGATTTTCAGCATCTTTTGCTGTTGAAACTACCCAATTTGTTTTCAGAAACGCTGTTGACCGTTTTAGTGCCGCATTAAGTGAATTGAGATTCCAACCTCTTTGCTTAAAAGATATTCCTCTTTGGCTTACATCATCAACAGGAGTTTCAACAACGAAAAAACGGTATATTCTTGCAAATTGTTGATTTGAAAAGCTAAAGTCATCATTAAAATTCCATCTTATAGGCATGGTATTCTCCTAACATAAATGAAAATTTAGAGCAGCAGGCGCAGGCTCTTTTCAAGAACCTGATAGCAGACGTTCAGGAGCGTGTGCCGTTCACTTCTGTTATTCAGGTACTTGGCGGTGGAACGCCTAAAACAGGCGAGCAAGAGTATTGGAACGGCGAAATACCGTTCTTTACCCCAAAAGATGTAGGCACTCCCTATGTTTTGACTACTGAAAAGAATATTACTCCTTTGGGGCTTGATAACTGCAATAGTCGGTTATATCCTGTTAATACCGTATTTCTTACAGCTCGTGGTACTGTCGGAAAGGTTAGTCTTGCAGGTGTGCCGATGTCGATGAACCAATCTTGCTATGCTCTTGCAGGCAAGGACGGACTTCACCAGATCATTGTTTATCACTATGTCCTTGAAACTGTAAAAGCATTAAAGCACAAGGCAAGCGGAGCAGTATTCGATGCTATCATTACCCGTGATTTTGATACAGAGAGTGTTCCTGCCTTATCCTCGGAGCAAATTGATAGCTTCATAGCTGTAGCGGAGCCTATTTATAGCGATATTCTCAACAGAACTATTGAAAATCAACGCCTTGCCGCCCTCCGTGACGCACTCCTGCCAAAGCTGATGAACGGAGAGATTGATGTGTCGGAAGTCAAGATTTAAGCTGCCTGCAAGCGTAAATTTTCATTTATCGCAGTATTTAGCAAAACTCTTTCTTCTATGCTGGACAGAATTCCTGAGATTTTAAGTTGAGTTTCATAGTCAACATAAGGTATTTCATATTCACCAATTTGCTTTCCACTTATGTGAGGAATGGTAGTGCCTGTTTTTACAGTATCAATATATTTTTCAAATACTGGAGTGGCAATTATTTGCCACAAGTATTCTTGAGATATACCTTTTTTCGCCCTAATGCAAGCAACTCGCTGAACAAGCAATAACGGTAAATCCGATTCTGTTATTTTAGCATAATTCTTGCCGACTAACGACCCGTCCATTCCTATTACAATATCATTTTCTTTCAGGAAATATCTACTCAAATCTATTGAAAAGTCACTCCACCAGCGAGTATCTTCGCCCCATCGCAGAGAACGCTTAGTGATATTCTTCCCACGAACAAGTCTAACACCATTTCCATTAGTATTAAAATCTTGGCTTTTGAACGCAAATCCCACAATAATATCAGCAACTTCGGAAAGTGTAACCGTTTCAAATGTCATACCCAATCGCCCCCAGCTTCTCCCTGATCTCGTTTTCAAGCTCATGGGACTTTTTGAACATATCCGACAGTTCCGAGGTCAGGCGCTTCATTTTCTCGTCGAACGGTTCACCGTCATCTTCCTGCTCCTCGATACCGACATAGCGGCCGGGCGTAAGGATATAATCCTGTCTTTCAATATCCTGCAATGTTGCAACAGCACAGAAGCCCTTTACATCTTCGAGAGTGCCGTCTTGGAATGCGGCAAATGTGTCGGCGAGCTTCTGGATATCCTCTTCGGAGAAATCTCTGTGCTTACGGTCTACCATATGTCCCATTTTTCGGGCATCAATAAAGAGAGTCTTGCCTTTCTGCTGCTTACCCTTCGTGATAAACCACAGCGTAACCGGGATCGTAACGCTATAGAAGAGCTGCGTCGGCATAGCGATAATGCCTTCAATGAGATCGTTCTCTATGATTTTTTTACGGATTTCACCCTCGCCGCTGGATTGTGTGGAGAGCGCACCGTTCGCAAGCACCAGACCAATCTTGCCCTTCGGAGCAAGGTGGTGGATCATATGCTGAATCCATGCATAGTTAGCATTGCCAGCAGGCGGGATACCATACTTCCAACGCACATCATCAAGCAGTTTCTCCTGATTCCACGGATGATAATTGAACGGAGGATTCGCAAGGATAAAGTCTGCTTTCAGTGTTGGATGAAGATCGTTAGTAAATGTATCTGCCTGATACGGTCCGAAGTCAGCATCAATGCCACGGATAGCCATGTTCATCTTCGCCATCTTCCATGTATCAGCATTGGCTTCCTGTCCGTAAACTGAAATCGTGCCGCGATTGCCGGAGTGCGCTCTAATAAACTTTGCACTCTGTACGAACATACCGCCGCTGCCACAACAGCAATCGTATACACGGCAGTTATCAAACGGGCGGAGAATCGCAACAAGCGTTTTTACGACGCTGGATGGTGTATAGAATTCACCGCCGCCGACACCTTCTTTTTCAGCGAACTGTGCAATGCAGTATTCGTATGTACGACCGAGGAGGTCTTCGCTCTGCTCGGTATCGCTCATATCAATGTTGTTTGTGAAGATATCCACAACATCGCCGAGAACACGCTTGTCAAGATCGGGGCTGGCATAATTCTTTGGAAGAACATTCTTCAGAGTCTTATTCTCCGCCTCGATAGCTCTCATCGCGTTATCGATAACAGTACCGATTTCTGCTGTATGGACGGCGGCAGCAATTGTACACCAACGCGCCTCCTCCGGTACGAAGAATACGTTTTCCATTGTGTATGCATCGCGATCGTCCTCGAAACCGTCTCCGTCTTCTACAAGCTCCTGATAACGCTTATCGAAAGCAGCAGAGATGTACCGCAGAAAAATCAGCCCGATGATTACTTTTCTATATTCAGCCGCAGGAATATGTCCCCAGAGAACACATGCTGCATCCCACAGTTGTTTTTCAAAGCCAATGTTGGCGTTTGTCTTATCAGCCATAATACAATCCTCTTTCCGATTATTAGCACATCCGGAAGAATATACTTATACATTATCTATTATACCACAAATCCATTGCATTTTCAATACACAATTCGTATCTTTTCGTCGAAAATGTCACTCTTTCGCTAAAAAGGCTCTACAAAAGAGATGAAATCCCAACATCTCTCATTGCAGAGCCGAATTGTCCACTCATTCTATCCCATCCACCAAATCCCCGGAAATCTCCCTGATCTTATCCATCTCAAGCTCCATATAGCTCTTGCTAGCCCCTACGGTCTTGAAAAGCTGTATCTTTCGTCCGATAGCATCTATCTTCCTGACTCTCTCTGTCATCGTGACATAGGAGCCGCCCACTTTGGCTATATCCGCTATAAAGTATGTGAACTTCAGTACAGGATGGTGTCCGTCCTCCAGAACGTCCGCTATCAGGCTGATTTTCTGATTCAGTACTTCCATCTCAGATTCAGTCAGTTCCTTAAAACTGCCAACCTCTCGTGCTTCTTCGCCGACCATGTCCTCATAGCCTGCCAGAGCATTGAAGGACGAGAACTGTGCTGCTCTCTCGTATGCGGACATCGGTGTCCGGGTGGGTGACTGCCAGTGCGGCAGCCTGATGATATCCGCATAGACTATTTTTGCATCGGGTTCATTGCTTTTTATCCCTTTTGCCATCCTTCTTCACCTCCGAAGCCTCGGCTCTATGGCCGCCGATCTGGCCGTTTCGTTCGATTGTTGTGCCGCCTTCCATCAGGTTCATGCCCCTCAGTACGGCGTTTTTGCCGAATCTGCCCTGTAGCTGTAATGTTGCCCGTTGCAGAGCCCGTTCACGTTCTTCCTTGCGCTTTTTCTCAGCCTTCTGACGCTCTACCTCTTCATAGTCCGAAAATAGTTCAAGTTGTACCGGTCCGTCATCCTCCGGGATATTGTTCTCGTAGATCAGGTTGCAGGCACAGATATTGATCCTGCGCACCATAAGATCAGGATCTATGATTCTGTCATAGAGCTGCATCATGCAATCGGCTATGTCTTTGGTAGAGGAAGTCCAGCTTTCGAGGTTTCCTGTACTGTGTGCATGCTTTGGGACGGGTCTGCCGTAGTGATCCTTGTGAACGACGCCGTTGTATCGCTTTCCGGTCGATGTGACCTTGTATTCATCATCCTTCGGCGTTCTGCCCCTGCGTACCAGCTGCACAGATGTCCGGTCGTAGCCAATGGTAAGTGTCAGCTTCTTTGTCACAACGTACTTTCTGACCATATCCAGAACAAGCAGCTCGGTCATTTCACGGACAATCAGTCGTGCAAGTTCTGCGGTATACGGCTCCTTCAGCACCTGACCAGATGATAACGAGTTCGTGGAAGGCCTGTAGGTCTTGATCGTAGCGATCTCTGTCGGTTCCCAGCCCCACGCGTGATCAATCACAATCTCTGCCTTCACGCCCAACGCCTGATACAGCAGATCTTCGTTTATCGTACTCAGCCGGGCGATATCGCCCATCGTATAGCAGTTCAGCGCTGCAACACGGGCTGCGGTACCGCCGCCAAGCCCCCAGAAGTCCGTCAGGGGCGTGTGGCACCACAGCAGCTCTCTGTATTTCATCTCGTCAAGCTCTGCGATACGGACACCGTCTTTGTCCGCAGGAACGTGCTTTGCAACAATATCCATAGCGACTTTGGCAAGGTAGAGGTTTGTTCCGATACCGGCAGTCGCCGTGATACCGGTCTCGTACAGAACCTCCCGGATCATCGTCATGGCAAGCTCATGTGCCGTCATGTGGTAGGTGCTCAGATATCCGGTCGCATCAATAAAGCATTCGTCAATGCTGTATACATGGATATCCTCCGGAGAGATATACCGCATATAGATTGAGAAAATCTTCGTGCTGATCTCCTCATATAGTTTCATGCGGGGCGGCGCTATGATGTATGACAGTTCCAGTGAAGGATCAGCGGCAAGTGCCTCTGCATCAAAAGAGGCGGAGCTGAAGTGATACTTGCCGTTTTCGTCTCGCGGAAGCAGCTTCCGGAGGAACGCTTCGTTGAACCGTTTCTGGTTAATTTCCTTGACAGCCTGCACGACCTCAAACAGTCGGGCGCGTCCGGAAATACCATAGGCTTTCAGCGAGGGTGTGACCGCAAGACAGATCGTTTTCTCGGTTCGGGATTCGTCTGCGACTACGAGATTTGTTGTCAGAGTGTCAAAATGCCTGTCAACGCACTCGACTGAGGCGTAAAAAGATTTCAGATCAATAGCGATATAAACCTTGTTCATAACCTACGCCCCCTATGTTCTTAGCTTATTGTATCACGACCGGACACTCCACATACCATCTGCCGACACTGCTAACATGATGTGTATTTGCTTTTTCAAAGAAGAGAAACTTGATCTCTCCCTTTATTACGACCGTATAGCAGCCGCAGGTCAGGCTGTCATGGTTCGCACCGGCAGGCCTGAAATCCTTGACCGCTTCGATCCTGAATATCCGGCCGTCCTCCCATGTGATTGTTCTTGGCTGCATATAGCCTGTTGCATCAAAATCGGAAGTGACTTTGACATATTTGCGCTCCATCCGTATTACCGGCTGTTTCATGCCACCGCCCCCTTTATTTCTGTGGCTTGATTCGTCTTTCCTTATAATGCTTCCTGCAAAGCGAAATATAGCTCTCGTTTCCGCCCAGCTGTACCTGCTCACCCTCTGTGACCATCTCGCCGTTGAGGAGTCTTGCATTGAAATGAGCTCTCTTACCGCACCAGCATATCGTTCGTATCTGCTCAATATCGTCAGCAAGTTCCATGAGCCGCTTTGCACCGGGGAACAGATGACTCTGGAAGTCGGTCCGCAGGCCGTAGCAGATAACGGTTATATTATGCTCATCTACCAGACCACTGAGCCTGTCAATGACCTCCGGTGCAAGAAACTGTACCTCGTCAACGATAATGCAGTCATAATGCTCACCGCTATAGTTTTCGAGGAAGTCTTCGGTAAATTCGCAGGGTTCCTCCAGACCGATACGGGATTTTATCACTTTTGCGCCGTCTCTGTCCTCACATCGCGGCTTCAGAAGCACGACCTTCTTGTCGCGTTCGTAGTAGTTATACCGTACCATCAGTGCATTTGCAGTCTTGGAGCTGCCCATTGCGCCATATCTGAATATCAGTTTGGCCATTTGCCTTACTCCTCCTCGTCCTCCGGATGCAGAGTGCGGTACATTTGGATATGCTCGTCCGTGGCAAGATCCTCTTCTTCAACGATTCCCATGACCTTACCGATCAGGATGACATGATCGTCGGAATTGAACTTCATGGTCTTGTAAGCCTCGTTATACGAGTGCAGCCCGTCTTTCTGGTATTCCTTGATGTATGTTTCGTTGCCGATCATGAATGCGCCGACATCTCCGGGTTTCAGCTTTCCGCAGCCTGGATAACGCCGTACCAACACAAGATCCCCGTCATGATACTCCGGCTCCATACTGTCACCGCTGACGGTAAATACACAGTCGGCGCTTTCCGCTTCTTCAGAAGAGTAGAGATAAATATCCTCCCCCTCATCGTCAAAGTCAGCAGAAATGTCAAAACCAGCGGCAAGCTGCTTCTGAAACTTGATGAGCTTGGTAATCGGCGGGCATTCTTCGGCGCGCTGCCTTTCTGTCAGTGTGGAAAGAACAGCATGGAAGACAGCCTTGTTCTGATCGTTCAGATAGCGATAATCCTCTATAACTGCCCGTTCTTTGGCTGTAAAGGTGCGCATCGGGTCATCTACGCCGAACAGGTCGTAGAACCCGATCCCCAGCGCAGCGCAGATCTTCGGTATCTGGTTCAGGTCGGGACGTGTTCTGCCGTGCTCCCAGTTGCTGATAGCGTTTGACTTCACGCCGAGCATCGCAGCAAGCGCCAGCTGCTCCATGCCGCGCTTTTCCCGGAAGTATTTTACACGCTGACCTACTATGTGAATATCCTTCTGGGCAATCACCTCCTGTGAAGTCATGTCAAAAGCAGCAGTGTTTTCGTCTGTAATCGGTCGTACCGGTTTTTTCGCTCCCATAATAGACTCCTTTCACGATCAATATGGTATAACGAGGCATGATACGGGCTGCCAGATTTGTAACCGTACAAACAGAACAAATATTCTATAGAAAACTTGTGCAAGCCTACAAAGTTTTCTTTTGGCTGATCGGTACCGGAATGTGAAAAGAACAGTATGCATGCCATCTTTCACCCACAGTATATCACATAGTTGGGAGAATGTCAAGTAGAAAATGCACTTGACATTTTCTCTATAGTGATATATAATGATAACACTGGTATTCCGCCTACGGGAAAAAGAGACCTCAGCACTGCCTTATGGTGTGTGGCAGGATGAGTCCTCGTACAGGATACCTCTTCGCCATCAACCCACTTCGCCACGATAGATATACAGAACAATAGAATGGAGCAAATGTTGGAAATACCATAAGTTGCGAAACAGGAGGGCGTAAATGACTATATATCTTGACAGAGGGCCGTTTCTCACCATTCCCGATAAGCTGCATCCGGGGCAGTACAAAGTGATCCGTAACCCAGATTGGTACGGAGAACTGCCGGAGATCGTGTCTTTCACCGATTTTCTCAAATGGAACTATACGCTGGAGTACGGACGGTATATCCGTGAACTGCACTACTATCGCCAGCTCCCGCTGCCGTGGGTTGTTCCGCAGGATGCCGAAATCGAAACTGTCATCATCGAGGACGGCAAATATGACCGCATCGACCATAATTCCTTTGATATGTATGTGATCTGCAATGTCGTGTTCAATATGAATGGCTGTCGCCAGTGCCAAAGCTATATTGTTCACGGATATTACTGCTCTAACGGAAAACCTGACTTCTTGTGTGGCGCAGAGCTGTATAACGGACAATATATTCGTCTGAATCACCCTTTGAGCGAGTTTCTGGTTCCCGTTCTTTCAAAAGGGGACTTTGAGAGCATTGCGCAGGAGATCCTCAACAGCTACTGTCCATACAAATCAAATTACCCCTACCGCATCAATACCGCCTCGATCGCAAAGGCAATGGGACATGGCATAAAGTATGCCCGACTGTCAAAGAACGGCAAGGTCAAGTCCAAGCTGATCCTTGATAAGCGGGATACGACCGTCTATGATAAGGACGGCAAAGCGATCAAAATGAAAATTGACGGGCCTACGATTCTTGTGGACGAGTCCATGGAAGAGGAAGAAGCGCAGAACGCTATCATTCATGAGTGTGTTCATGCTTACCTCCATAACCTTTTCTATGAGCTGCAGAGCTATTATCGGAAAATGGTCGGCAGGAAGATGCCTGAATTCAATGACTACTTCTACTCCAAGACACAGCGTTGCTGCCTGAAATGGATGGAAACGCAGGCAAATGCGATCCCGCGCTTCATTCAGATGCCGGAGGAACAAGCGTCTGAGGTCATCCTGAATTTCTTTGAGCGACTTCCCGGCGAGCCTGATTGGGACGATTACAGAGAATTGATTGATCTTGTAAAATGGAAGTTTGGAGTATCCCGCAATGCTGCGAAGAAACGTATCATAGAGCTTGGCTGGCCGGAAATTCGCGGTGTGTACGTCTACAACACCACCGGATATGTTGAGGACTACGATGTTGAACTGAGATTCCCGGATGACTACACCTATACACTGTCGTTTCGTCATATTTCTGATGTGTTCGCATCCTGCGAGACCTTCGCAGAGCTTGTCCGTTCCAAGAAGTTCATCTATCTGGACGGTCATGTTGTCATCAACAGCGACAAGTATATCCGCAAGGAACACGGCATCGCTATGGGCTTGACGGAGTACGCAAGGCACCACATGGCTGAATGCTGTCTGGATTTCAAGCGGGTCTATGCCGAATTTGACTACAGCTATACCTATGGTGAACTGCACAAGGATGACCTGACCGAGATCACGGCTGAAAACCGGTCGTTCAGCGATGAGCAGCGAAAGAAGATCCGCATGGCAATGTATGAGATCACAGAGGAAAACGATAGACTCGCAGTGCCATCAGAGGTCAACGAATTCGGCAAAGCGGTGCGATTCCATATGGAGAGATGCGATGTTACCTCAGATCAGGTCGCTGACCGCAGCGGCATGGGCGTGAACACTGTCAACAAGATGCGCAGCGGTAGGAAAGTGAAGCTTGAAACGGTGCTAGCGTTCTGTGTGGCTTTGGAGCTTGAGGAGTCGTTCCGTATTGACCTTATGCAGAAAGCGAAGGTCGAATTTGATATGAGCAATCCCGCCCACCGGCTCTATGTTACGATCTTTGAGCTGATGGAGAAACCCAATGTTTTCCAGATCAATGAGCTGCTGAAGGCAGAGGGCTTTACGCCGTGGACAAGAGACTGCGATGAAAAGAAGCGATACGCAAAGAAAAGTATGTAATAACGGTATTTTTAGGAGGCTTTCGAGCCTCCTTTTTTATGCCTTGATATATTTTTTATGCAGCCCCCAGAAAAAATGGGGGCGATTAGTGTTTTTGAAACAGTCTAGTAATAGAATATTCATAGAATATCCATTTAATTTGGATAATGCGAACAACTACGGACTAATGCAAGAGGGCGATACAAGCACAGTGCATAAAAAACAGCCCCCATTTTTTGTGTATGTAAAAGAAGATTCGGATATGTTATGATATAGGCACAGCCAAGGACGGGCAACGCCCCCAAGACTGAAATTCCACAATGCCGGATGCATACGGCAGAGGATGGTCATATGAGATCAGAACAGAATGCCACAGGTGTACCCTGTGGTCGGAATCTGATGTCATATGTCTACTCTGTGTCATGCTTCCGGCTCTTTTTCTGCCGTGGCATTCGGAGCATGGCAAATTGACCATTACATTTGTTAGTCAGGGCGCGCACTGGCGGACAGATGCTCATAACGGAAAAGCCTGTGGTCTGTACAGACCGGAACAGGCGTCATGAGAGTTTTTCGTGTGGACATCGTCTGCCTGCGTGCCCTTTTACGCAGTAGGAGCATCTGCCGCTGAGTGCGTTCCTTGCAGAAAGGAACGATTATGGAAAACGTGAATGTTCAAAACACTGCCGCTATCACCGATAAGACCATGCTCTGTCTCTTATACACATCTCCGAGCCCACGAGACG
>ENA-OYXZ01000835-OYXZ01000835.1-human-gut-metagenome-genome-assembly--contig:-NODE-835-length-12675-cov-4.584073_pt1 | contig 12675 bp, 9 predicted proteins | sample MGYA00243975_ERZ653432 | MGnify/ENA primary metagenome ERZ653432 (study PRJEB26926, sample SAMN06164954) | human gut metagenome | biome: ENVO:00009003; feature: ENVO:2100002; material: ENVO:00002003...
GTTGGTGGCAATGGGTACGCTGTGCATATCGCACAGGCGGAGCAGATTCTGCTCGGTGATGCTGGCGGCATCCGCTTTCAGCGGGTCACGGAAGAACAACACCAGATCCACTTCGTCGCACGCAATGCGGGAAGTGATCTGCTGCACACCGCCCAAGCGCCCGGAGAGATAACAGTGCACGGGCAGGCCGGTAGTCTGCGCCAGCATCCGTCCGGTGGTGCCGGTAGCAATGACTGTGTTTTTGGACAAAATGGCGCTGTAAGCAGTGCAGAACTGCAGTGCAAGCTCTTTGCGGGAATCGTGTGCAAGAATGGCAATCGTCATAGTACTCTCTCCTTTGCTGTCAGTATAGTACTGTATACGGCGAACAATTCATAGACGGAAAATGAAACACCGTGAAATCGTTATCAAAATTTCCAATATAGTTTTACCGCATCGAAATAGGGGCTGTCAAGGGGGGCCTTGTACTTTTTACAAAACAAAATGGAGAAAGTAAGACTATTACTTTGTAAGAATTGGAGAAAACTGGGATACAATCATCTATATCAGTGGGCAAATAGGAAAGGCAGATTGAAAACATAATTCAGTTTTTGTCTTTGCTGAAAGAACATTTCATGGGAATAAAACAAAAATACAGGCTGGCGCAAATCGCACCAGCCTGTTTCGGAAAAAGCTTTTCAGTTTCGTTTCTAAATTATGAATATTATGGAGAAAACGCTCACTCCCGATTTCCGCACTGGAAAGGTGGGTTCAGCGGGCTTTAGCGGATCTGACCATTGCCGTGGATGATATACTTGTAGCTGCACAGCTCGGCCAGTCCCATGGGGCCGCGGGCGTGGAGTTTCTGGGTGGAAATGCCCATTTCGCACCCAAGGCCGAATTCACCGCCATCCGTAAAGCGGGTGGAACAGTTCACATACACGGCGGCGCTGTCCACTGCGGCAGTGAACAGGTCGGCATGGGCCTGTGTCTGGGTCAGGATGGCCTCGCTGTGGCCGGTGGAGTGCTCAGCAATATGCCCGATGGCCTCCTCCACGCTGTCCACGACCTTGACCGCGAGGATGTAGTCCAGAAATTCGGTGTCAAAGTCTTTTTCGCCGGCAGGCGTGCCGGAGATGATGGCGGCGGCGCGCTTATCAAGACGAAGCTCTACCGGATGCAGACCCTTTGCAATGCGGTCCGGGCCAAGCCGCTGGGCCAGACGGGGAAGAAACTCCCCGGCAATGGCAGAGTGCACAAGGCACACCTCCTCGGCGTTGCACACGCTGGGGCGGCTGGCTTTTGCGTTCTCGATGATGTCCAGAGCTTTGTCCAGATCGGCGGTATCGTCTACGTACACATGGCAGATGCCGGTGCCGGTCTGGATGCAGGGGACCTTGGCGTTCTGAACGCAGGCACGGATCAGCCCGGCACCGCCGCGCGGGATCAGCAGATCCACATAGCCTACAGCGGTCATCAGAGCATTGGCAGAAGCGTGGGTGGTGTCCTCGATCAGGCAGACCGCTGTCTCGGGCAGACCGGCCTTTTTCAGGCCCTGCCGCAGAACGGTGACGATGGCGTTGGCACTGCGCCATGCCTCCTTGCCGCAGCGCAGGATGCAGGCGTTGCCGCTCTTGATGGCAAGGGCAGCGGCATCGCTGGTCACATTGGGGCGGCTCTCGTAGATAATGGCGATCACGCCCATGGGCACAGCCGTCTTTTCAATGACAAGCCCGTTGGGGCGCTCCACCCGGTTCAGCACCCGGCCCACCGGGTCGGGCAGGGAAGATACCTCCCGGATGCCCTGCGCCATGGCTTCAATGCGCGGTGCGGTCAGGGCCAAACGATCCAGCATCACATCGCTGATGTGCCCTTTGGCAGCAGCCATGTCCTCAGCGTTGGCGGCAAGGATGGCCGCCTGATCGTCTGCGCTGCACAGCGCATCTGCCATGCCCAGCAGGGCCGCGTTGCGGGCGGTGTTATCGGCCAGCGCAAGGGCACTTTTGGCGCTGCGGGCGGCTTCCAGAATTTCCTGTGTGGTCATGTGTTCAGTCCTCCTTGCGGGCCGCAAAGCGGGTGCCTGCGGATCTGCCTGCGGCAATGTCGTACAAAAGCTCCGGGTGTGCGCCGTTGGCAATGACCATATCGGCACCGCTGCCCGTTACCATGCGGGCAGCGCGCAGCTTGGTGGCCATGCCGCCGGTGCCAAGGGCCGAACCGGCACCATCGGCCAGAGCCATCACCTCGGGGGTGATCTCCTCCACCAGCGGGATGAGCTTTGCATCCGTGTGGGTGTGGGGATTGGCGGTGTACAGGCCGTCGATGTCACTCAGCAGCACCAACAGGTCAGCCTTGGCGCAGCAGGCCACGATGGCCGCCAGCGTGTCGTTGTCGCCAATGGAGGTGATCTCATCGGTGGCAACGGTGTCGTTTTCGTTGATGATGGGCAGGGCACCCAGCTCCAGCAGGCGGGACAGGGTGTTCTGAAAGTTCACGCGGCGTTCGGTGTGCTCCACGTCCACGCCGGTGAGCAGGATCTGCGCCACGGTGTGATTGTAGGCGTTGAACAGCCGGTCGTAGGTGTACATCAGCTCACACTGGCCCACAGCGGCGCAGGCCTGCTTGGTGGTGGTGTCCTTTGGGCGGGTTGGCAGTGAGAGCTTGCCCACGCCCATGCCAATGGCACCGGAGGACACCAGAATGACCTCATGGCCCTCGTTTTTCAGGTCGCTGAGCACCTTGACCAGCTGTTCCGTGTGGCGGATGTTCAGCCGTCCGGTGGCGTATGCCAGAGTAGAAGTGCCTACTTTTACAACGATGCGCATGATATCCTTAACCCTTTCCCATTTCCTTTGTCTTATTGTACGAGGCGATCACGGCATCCATCACCGCACCGCGCAGGCCGTGCTCTTCCAGCACGCGCACGCCCTGAATGGTGCTGCCGCCGGGGCTGCACACAGCATCCTTGAGTTCGCCGGGATGCTTTCCGCTTTCCAGCACCAGCTTTGCGCTGCCCAGAACCATCTGCGCGGCATATTCCTGCGCTTTGGCGCGGGGCAGGCCGCAGGCCACGCCGCCATCAGCCAGAGCCTCAATAAACTGGTACACCCATGCCGGGCCGCAGCCGGAAACGCAGCTGGCGGCATCGATCAGACTTTCCGGCACGGCGTCCAGACGGCCCGCAGGAGCCATGATCCTGAGGAAGGCTTCTTCTTCCTCAGCGGTGACATTACTGGAACAGTACTGGATCATACCCTCACCCACCGAAGCCGGGGTGTTGGGCATGATGCGGATCACAGGAAAGTCCTCACCGGCCAGCTCCTGAATACGGGCGATCGAAAGGCCCGCTGCCATGCTGCACAGCACAAAACGGCTGGGGCGCTCGTCAAAGGTGAACTTGAGCGGCTGGAGCAGAGCTTCCATCATCTGGGGCTTTACCGCCAGAAAGATCAGGTCGCAGTCACCGGCCACCTCGGCATTGGTGGCTGTTTTGCAGCCCAGTTCTTTGGCCAGTGCCTGTGCCTTGGCCACAGTGCGGTTTGCCAGAAAAACTTTCTTAGGGTCAACAGCTTTGCAAACGGCACGGGCGATGGCTCCACCCATGTTGCCGCAGCCCAGAAAACCAATGGTATCCATCATAGTTTGTACCCTCCCTCAAAACGGCACTTCAATCACAGCCGTCTGCTCCCATTCTAAGCGTAGAGGAATATAAAATCAAGGGCCTTTTCCGCTTTTTTGCCGGAAGAAGCCGCTTTTGCAGGCATTGCGCACCGCCGGAAGGGGTTTGGGGGGCTGAGAAACGGCTTTTGAAACGAGAAACTGCCGGAGTGAAAACGCAGGAAGTCGTTCTTTGTTTACAAAATGGACAGAATCAATGCTTGCAATCGGGATGGCTTTTGCGGTATTATAATGTACGAAGCTGCCAATCGCCGTACGCAGCAGGAAAAATTTCTACGGTCGGGAAAGGAAGGTTTTTGTGTCACAAACAACGAAGCGGGCACTGGAAGCATCGCTGAAAAAGCTGCTACTGGTAAAGCCCCTCAATAAGATCACGATCAACGATATCACCGAGGACTGCGGCGTGAACCGCATGACTTTCTACTACCACTTCAAGGATATTTACGATCTGGTGGATTGGATCCTGACGGAAGATGCGGTCAAGGCGATGGAAGGCCGCCAGAGCTTTGATACATGGACCGAAGCATTTCTGGAAATCCTGCACCAGATCCGGGATAACAAAGCACTGGTACTGAACGTATACCGCTCTGTGGGTCGTGAACAGGTGGAGCAGTATCTGTACAAGCTTCTGGACCCCATGCTGAAGGAATTTGCGGATCGCGAATGCCGCGACATCACCGTGCAGGACGATGACAAGCAGTTTGTGGTGGATTTTTACAAATATGCGCTGGTGGGCGTGGTGCTGGAATGGATCCGCCGGGATATGAAGACCGAGCCTGCTGTGATGGTAGAACGTATGGGACGGATGCTGCAGGGCGATCTGCGCCGCGCGTTATGCCGCCTTGCCAGCAATAAGATCCATCTGGAACAGGACGGTTGAACCGGAAGAACGACAAAATTTTATCATAATCCGCGCCGTGATGGGTTTTCTATCACGGCGCTTTTTCTGTTTATGGCAACTTGTGGGATAGAGTGGTAGAGTAATGGCATAGAAATAGAAAAAGAGATTTCCGAAAAATACCGTTTGGAGGAAAAGGATAATGAATACTTCTGTTGAGAGCCTGACTCATAAAATGCAGCGTGCTGCCGTTGGTAAAATGGTGGACGTGGTGCTTTCTCATGCCGATAAAGACCGTCAGAAAACCGTGGGACAGCTGGTGGATGTCGCAAAGCAGTTCTATGGCAGTTCGTTCAGCGCTGAAGCCTACGAACACGCCAGACAGACCCTGACCGACCCCGACAGCAAGTGGTCCAAGCTCATCAACTGTGTGCTGGATCAGACCGACCCCAACGTGGCCCGCACCATGGCGCTGAATCTGGGCTACGAGGCTTTCTTCCGCGGCACCAAGACCATCCGCGAGAACCGCGTGAAGTATCAGTGCAACATCCCCTGGCTGATCCTGTTCGACCCCACTTCCGCCTGCAACATGCATTGCGTGGGCTGCTGGGCTGGCGAGTATGGCAACAAGAACAACCTCAGCTTTGAGGATATGGACAAGATCGTTACCGAGGGCAAGGAGCTGGGCGTGTACCTGTACATGCTGACCGGCGGCGAGCCGCTGGTGCGTAAGGCTGATATCCTCAAGCTGGCCGAGAAGCACAATGATGTGCAGTTTGCCATCTACACCAACTCCACCCTCATCGATGAGCCGTTCTGCAAAGAGGTGGTGCGTCTGGGCAACATTGCCTTCATGCTGTCCATCGAGGGCACCCCGGAGACCAACGATGCCCGCCGCGGTGAGGGGCACTATGCCGCTGTTATGCATGCTATGGATCTGCTCAAGGAGCACGGCATCGTGTTCGGCACGTCCATCTGCTACACCCGCGATAATATCGAAGCTGTTACCAACGATGAGTTCATGCGTTTCCTGTGTGAGAAGGGCGCACACTTCGGCTTCTACTTCCACTACATGCCCGTGGGCAACGATGCTGCTCCGGAGCTGATGCCCACCCCGGAACAGCGCCAGTATATGATCAAGCGCATCCGCTACCTGCGTTCGGAAGAGTGCGATATCCCGTTCTACCCGATGGACTTCCAGAACGATGGTGAGTTTGTGGGCGGCTGTATTGCCGGCGGACGCAACTACTTCCACATCAACTCTGCCGGTGACGCAGAGCCGTGCGTGTTCATCCACTACTCCAATGCCAATATCCACGACCAGAGCATTCTGGAAATTCTGCACAGCCCGCTGTTCATGGCTTATCACAACGGCCAGCCCTTCAACAAGAACCATCTGCGTCCCTGCCCGATGCTGGAAAACCCCGAACTGCTGCAGAAGATGGTGCACGAGACCGGTGCCCACAGCACCGACCTGCAGTCGCCGGAGAGCGTGGAGCACCTGTGCGAGAAGTGCAAGAACTATGCAGCCAACTGGCAGCCCACGGCGGACGAGATCTGGTCCCACACCAAGATCCGCGAGAGCCGCTACGAGAACTACAAGGACTGGAAGCCCTCGCAGCCCATTGAAAAGTAACGAAGGCAGACATCATAATGCAAACAAAGCCCAGACGTTCCATTGAAGTGCGCTCCGTCAAGTAGACAGAGAAATAATATAAGTTTTTGTTCGCCGTTTCCACAAGGAAACGGCGAATTTTTTGTGCAAAAGTGATGGTTCTTTCTTGATATAAAAATACCCCCAGAGTACGCAGAGTTTTTGTTTTACTCTGTCTACTCTAGGGGGAGCATATCACACTCAGAGAGGGTCTTACTGTTTCATGAAAGAGTGGTTTTGAAAATTACCAGAACCAGTAGCGCTTTTTCAGCACAACATATGCAATGCCGATCAGAACCACTACAACACCACCGGCAATGAAGAAGGTCCAGTTGATATTGGCAAATTTCAGGTTCTGGTTGGTCAGCAGATAACGGCCTGCAGTATCGGCAGTGATGATGCCGTCGGTGTAGCTGTTCAGATACTGCCACTTGTTGGAGACGGTGTTGTACAGATACAGGCGGGTATAGGTGCTCACATCCAGATCGATGCGCACCGAGCAGGGAAGAGCCTTGCCCTTGTCCAGCTCAAACTCGATGCCCTGATCGGACTCAGTCAGGATGAGCATGGTGTCCAGCTCACTGGTGGTGCTCTTGACACCGCTGCCTGCAATCTGCATGGTGTAGCCATCGCCCACCACGCACAGGGTCTTGCCGGTGGTGCGCAGCGCATTGAGGATATCACCGGTCACGGTAGGCACCTCGGCCTGTGTGAAAACGATCTCGTTGTCCTCACTGTCCTGAATGGCCTGCACAACGGGATCGATCTCGATGGGAGCATCGTTATCCGGTTCGGTGGAGCTGCTGTCCGAAGAATTATCGGAAGAAGATGCAGCCGAACGGTTGACGATGACCGTGACCATGGCGGATGCAGTGCCGTTGGAAACGGTAATGGAAGTAGCGCCGGTGCCCACAGCCGTGATCACGCCGCTGGGGCTGACCGTGGCAATGTTGCTGTTGGCGGACTTATAGGTGAACTTCTGGGAAGCGGAAGAAGGCTTGACACTGGCGGTCAGGGTGCGGGTGGCACCGGGCTTGAGCACAACGTAGGAAGGATTCACCGTGACGACCTGACCGCTGTTGGAAGAACCAGTGCTGGCGGTACCGGTGCCGGTGCCGGTGCCGGAGTTGGGAATACTCATGACCGTGACATTGGTGGTAGCAGTCACCGAACCGCAGGTAGCGGTAATGGTGGCGGTGCCGGGGGCAATGCCGGTAACACGGCCGAAATTGTTCACCGTGGCGACCTTCTCATTGGAAGAGGTCAGGGTGACGGTGGCATAGTTGGAAGCCGAAGTAGGCCGCACCTGCAGCTGTGCCGAGACCGAGTTGCCAACATAGATGGTGTTGGAGGAAAGGGAAAGGTCCATCTCGGTAACGATCATGGAAGAATCCATGGAGACAACGATGGTGTAGGCACAGATCTGGTTGCCTGCGGCAGCGGTGATGCGGGTGGTGCCTACGCCCACAGCCTGCACGACACCGGAGTTGCTTACGGTCAGGATGGAAGTATCGTCCGAGATAAAGACAACCGAGTCGGTAGAGTTGCGCGGACGCACCACAGGAGACAGCTGCTGAGAGGAACCCAGCAGCATGTTGGCGGTATAGCTGCCGGCCTCAATGCTTTCGGCAGGCACGTCCTGATCCCACGGCATGGCAACGCCGCTCAGGGCAAGGCCGGAGACAGGGCTTGCTGCGGCCGCAGACACAGCTGTGCCGCAGGCCAGCAGGCAAAGCGCTGCCGCACAGACGACCAGTTTTTTTGCGGTTGATTTCATAGTAAGTGTACCTCTTTGGGTGATATAACGGCGGCTGGCAGTCAGCACAGCTCCGGTTTAGCGGAACAGAACGCCCAGGGCTTCCATTGCGTACTCGAAATAGGTGACCTGATCGTACTCCACGCGGGCAGTAACGCTCATGCCGTTGGAAAGATCCACCTTGTCGCCGCTGCGGCTCACCACATAAGTGGCATCGGGCTTAATGGTCATCTTATAGTAGGAAGCGTTGGAGCTGGCCGTCACGTCACTGTCAATGGCCGTTACAGTGCCGGTCAGGGTGCCATAGGAATACTCCGAAAGGCCGGTAATGGCGATCTTGCACGGGTCACCCACATGAAGCAGCGGGCGGTCATTCACGGTGACCATGGCAACGATCTCCAGATCGTCGTTCTCGCTGGCAACAGTGGCCAGCGGGGAGCCTGCGCTCAGCACCATGCCCTCTTTGTAAGGAGTATCCATGTGGATCACACCGGAGGTGGGGGCGTAGATGTAGTAATCGTTGGCACCGGTGTTCAAGGCATCGAGCTGAGCCTGAATGTTGTCCACGTTGCTCTGTGCGCTGGTAATGCTCTGGGAGATGGACTGCATGGTGGAGTAGTACAGAGCTTCTACTTCGCTCTGGCTCTGCTCCATCATGGTCTTGATCTGAGCATCGGAGTAACCGGCAGCCTGATAGGCCGTGGCATCAAAGGTCTTCTGGGAGACCTGGCTCTTGTAGGTCTCGTACTGATAGTAGTAGGGCTGATCTTCGGGGTTTGTCTCGCTGAAGTAGTTGGTATCATCCTGCACGCACTGCAGCAGCTTGTTGTACTGGTCCAGCTGGGTCTGGTAGATCTTGAGCTGGCTTTCCAGGTTATCCTGCTGCATGTCGATATCCGTGCTCTTGATGTGGGCCACGAGGTCGCCCTCGTTCACATAGCTGCCCTCCGAAATATACATCTCGGTAATGGAGCCGGAATAACTGGACATGATATAGGTTTTATTGCTGGCCTGCACGGTGCCTGCGTTCTGGCTGACATAAATGCGGTTGGTATGGGTGCTCCACACCACCAGAAACAGCATGAAGATGCCCACCAGAATGACAAAAGCGTAGCCATAAGGCGGCAGCTTTTTTTCCATCATGATGCGGCGGTCCTGCAGATCCGAAAGGTTCTGAACTTTAATCGTCATAATTACTTGGTCTCCATAAAGACATCGACCACGGCATCATCCTCATCCTGATTGACATAGATGGTATAGGAGGTGCCGGTCAGTTTCTGCTCATTCTCAAAAGCGTGGACCTGCAGCTTGTAGGAAGCCAGCTGGCTGTCGGGCATGGGGCCGGTGTAGTGGGCATACAGGCAGTTCTTCACGCGCAGAACAGCATCCATATGGTAGTCCTGCTCCATCTGGCCGATGAACTGGGTAGCCTGCTGCATCATGTACAGGTGCATCTGACGGTCCTCACCAACCACCATGGCCTGCACAATGGGGCCAATGGGCTGTGCGTTGTTGCTCTTGATAAAGTTGTGCATCTGGGTCAGCACCACGGGCAGACTGGCCATCTCTTCCGGATGGATCTCACGGGAGAGCACATTGGTGAGCTTCAGGGTCTTGTTCTCGGCTACTTTGATCTCTTTCATGTTGAATACCTCGGTTCCTTTTCAGATTTACCTCAGAAGAGGCAGTAATAGGCAATCGAGAAAGGGGAGAAAACCGCTGCAGAGAGCAGCTTCCTCTCCGCTCCCGATCGCCTACTACTTATAAAAGTAATAGGGATCTTGCAAATAAAATGTGCCCGGAGGCATTTTGCCTCCGGGCACACCATAGTGAGGCATAGTTACCTGAGCAGGCGGGGCCTGTTCGGGATAACACCATCTACTTCTACTAAACAGAAAGTCTTTCTAGCTCTTTTTTATCTGACACAGTAAAACTATGTCAAATCAAGCTATCCATCATGAATGACTCCCTTTCATATGTAACCGGGTACGCACCCGGCTGCAACACATCAATAGGTGATCGACTCACCGTCGTCATCCTCTTCCACCACGGCCTGCATGACAGACTGCTTGGGCTCTGCCTTTTTGCTGCGGTAGATACCCTGCTGCATGTTCCACAGCTCGTAGTACTTGCCTTCCTTGGCAAGCAGCTCATCGTGCGTGCCGCGTTCCACGATCTTGCCGTGATCCATTACAAGAATCAGATCACAGTCACGAACGGTGGACAGGCGGTGAGCTACGATCAGCATGGAACGATCTGCAAGCTGATCGTAGATCATGTTGAAGATCAGATTTTCCGTAGCAAAGTCCAGATTACTGGTGGATTCATCCAGAATGTAGAGGTTGGAATCTTTCAGGAAAGCGCGTGCCAGCGCAATGCGCTGCTTTTCACCGCCGGACAGGCCGTTGCCTGCTTCTTCCAGATAGGTGTTATACTGCAGGGGCAGATGACGGATAAAGTCGTGAGCATCTGCCTTCTTGGCAGCTTCCTTAACTTCGTCCATCGTAGCGTCCATACGGGAAACGCGGATGTTATCATAAATGGTCTTGCTGAACAGCTCAACGTTCTGCGGCACATAAGAAATTGCGCGGCGGACAGAATCATTGGTGTATTCAGCCAGATTCACACCGTTCAAGTCGATCTCGCCATCTTCCGGCTCATAATACTTGAGCAGAAGCTTGGTGATCGTGGATTTGCCGCTGCCGCTGCTGCCCACCAGCGCGACCTTTTTACCGGCCGGAATGGTAAAGCTGATGTGATCCAGTGCAGGGGCACGGTTGCCATAACGGAAAGTGACATCCTTGAACTCGATATCGCCCTCCACCTTGTCCAGATCGGTGCGGTCTTCGTCGCCGACCGTCTCGGAGGGATAATCCATGATCTCGCCCAGACGCTTCATGGAAATGCTGGCCTCCTGAATCTGCATCTGCAGACCGATCAGGTTGCTCAGCGGGGAAGTAAAGTAAGAGGACAGCGTGCTGAAGGCCATGAATCCGCCCAGTGTCATCTCCCCCTTCAGAACCTGACTGATACCCACATAGGTGGTCAGCATGCTGAAACCGGTGGAAATGAAGGAGGAGATCAGGCCCTGCGTGGTGCTGATCTTGCTGGAGCGCAGGCTGATCTTCAGGCTCTTGATGTACTCACGCTCGAGGTTCTCCATTTCGGTATCCTCGTTGGCGTTGCACTTGACCGTCTCAATGCCGCGCAGGCTTTCGATCATCTGGCTGTTCAGTGCAGCGGACTGCACCATGGTCTCTTCGTTGATCTTTTTGTAAGGCTGCTTGTAGATCAGCACCAGCAGAATGCTGACCAGAGCCATGAACAGCGAGATCGAGAAGAGCATCGCATTCATGCGGAACAGGATGATACCGGTAATAATGGCCATCGAGATATCCATGATCAGGCTCAACGCAATGCTGGTGAAGATGGATTTGATGGTGTTTGCATCCGAATAACGGGTGGTGATATCACCAGTCTTGCGGGTGGCAAAGAACTTCATGGGCAGATGGAAGATATGCCCGAAGTAGCCCAGCATCAGCGGAATATCGATCTTGATGGATAGGTGGATCAGAACCCACTGCCGGACAAAGCCCACCAGCGTATTGGTGATGCTGACCATGCTGAACACAAGGATCAGCGTGACCAGCAGATTGTCTAGGCCATATGGCAAGACCTCGTCCATCAGGATCTTGTTGAACATGGAGGAGGCAATGCCCAGGATCGTAACGATCAGAGAACTCAGGATCGCATAGGCAAAGAGCTTTTTCTGGGGCAGCAACAGGTCGACGTAACGCTTGAACATGCCGCCCTTTTCGATCTTACCGCCCTTGAACTCCGAGGTGGGGTTCATCAGCAGCAGAACACCGGTAAAGTTCTTGTAGAACTCATCCAGAGAGATCTTTTTCAGCTCGCTGCCGGGGTCGCCAATCACGACATAATCCTTGCACTTGTGTTTTTTGCCGTTCTTCTCATCTTCCTTGGCGGCTTCGGCTTCTTTCAGCATGTGCCGACGACGCTCACCGTCATCTTTGATGGTGGTCTTTTTAAAGACGACCACAAAGTGGGCCAGACCCTGATCGGTGATGACCTGCGCAATGCAGGGCAGCGAGAAATCGCTGAGGAAATTTTCACGGTCTACGCGAACCGCTGCAGTGGTGAAACCCAACTCATTAGCGGCTTTCTGCAAACCAACAAGGTTCGTGCCTTTCAGGTCGGTACCCATCATATCGCGCAGGCGGGTGATGGTAACTTCCTTTTTGTAATGGAGGCACACCATTGCGAGGCAGGCAGCCGCACAGTCAGTGGTGTCGTGCTGCCGGACATAGGTATAACGCATAGATGCTTCCTTTGATCATATACAAATTTATTCAAACAGCGGCAGGCGTTTTGAAGAAGCGGCCTGCCGCAGATCTGACAACGTGAAAAGAGCCGGAGCCTGAAACAGCAGCACAGAAACCGGTGCTTTGTCCTGTCCTGCGGAGAACCATGACAAAACACCGGTCGGCTGCTATCAAAAGAAGGGAGCGCCTACCCTTTGATCAAGTCATCACTCTAAGAAATTTTACTCAAATCTCCTAAAGCTTGGGTGTAGTATAACACAATATGGCGCTTTCTTCAAGAGGACATTTTTTAAGAAACCATTAATTTTTGAAAAAAATGTGAAAAAGGTTCCAAAATCGTAACAGAAAATGCAAACAAAAAGGCGACAAGCCTTTCGACTTGCCGCCTTTTTGTTTAAAGCACAATCAGATCTTGCCGGTAGTGCCG
>ENA-OYXZ01000840-OYXZ01000840.1-human-gut-metagenome-genome-assembly--contig:-NODE-840-length-12622-cov-10.596960_pt1 | contig 12622 bp, 9 predicted proteins | sample MGYA00243975_ERZ653432 | MGnify/ENA primary metagenome ERZ653432 (study PRJEB26926, sample SAMN06164954) | human gut metagenome | biome: ENVO:00009003; feature: ENVO:2100002; material: ENVO:00002003...
GCTCCGTCTCGTGGGCTCGGAGATGTGTATAAGAGACAGAATTTATATTGACATCTTAAATCTAAAGTAGTAATATCCAGATATGAACTACATAATTAAGCAAAAGGAGGTGATACAATGATACAGCTATCTTTAGAATTTCAACTTGAAAAGCCACAGTTACCGCTGGAATATGAGAGATTGATGGTTAGTTTCTTAAAAGCAGCAAGCAGGAATTATTCGGAAGATATGTTTGAGCGATTATATAATAAGGAGCATTCAATTATTAAATCATTTACATTCAGTACATATCTGCCAGGTGCGGTATTTAAAGGTGACACTATATTTCTTAGGGACAACAGATTTAAAGTGTTTTTTACAGATGCTGATATGGGACAGACTATAGAATGGTTTAACGCTTTTCAACTTATGAGATACAAGCAGTATCCTGTCAGTGGCAATTCTATGAAATTGATTTCAATAAGGTCAAACAATCGTAAAGATATTGTTGATGATGAAATTATTGTAAAGATGCAGAGTCCATTGATTGTAAGACGGCACGACAGTGTGACTAACAAAGACATTTATTATACATATGCAGATGAAGGATTTTCAAAGGCATTATGTGAAAATGTAGAGATTTTTATTCAGAAAATGGAAATCGGGGTTGATACAGAAGGATTATCAATAGAACCTGTCAAAGCAAGAAAAGTAGTAGTTAACTGCTTTGGAAGAAAGGTTGATGCTAACCTTGGAATATATAAGATTAGCGGTAATTGCGAGCTGCTTAATATTCTTTATCAGGCTGGGCTGGGTGCCAGAAGATCAGAAGGTCACGGTAAGTTCGAAATATTACTATAATTTTAGGAAAGGAGGGACAGAATGTGGGTAAATATCTGGTAACTATGGGAGATTTCCTGAAAAATGCGGGGATAGTAGGTCTTAACTATATGCTTGATATGTCAGATGCAGAGAGCGGAAAGGATTATGGCATAAAAATGCAGAACAGACCGGTAGATGGGCTTGAACTGTATGAGCAGGGATTATGGCTTGACGAGGATTTCGTGCAGCAGTGTGACTGGACTGGAATGTATTTTGATGCCTGTGTTAACTATTATGGAGATTTTACAGTATATAAAGGAATATTAGACAGAATTAACAAGATTATATGCAAAATTGATAATGACCAATGGAAGCCGGACAAGCTGGTTAAAGAAGATAAGGAAGATATCAAGTTTATAAATGATAAGCTTTTGTCCAATAGTTATAAGGCTGGATTTGAAAATATAAGAAACGAAGTTGATGGGTCTGAGATATATGTGAATCTTCAGCAAAATAAATTAAATGCGAAATCAACATCACAAGAACTAAAACAGAGGCTTGAAGGTATCAAGAACTTTATAATGCAGCCAAAGTGTAAAGAAACATTTGTAATGAAGAGCGTCATATATAACTATATTAACCGTTTCTGGGATGGTAAATGTTTTCTGCTAAGAGCTAATGCAAAGAAGGACATGCGTATATTGTTTGAACAGGATTTTACAAAACCATTTAAAGAATATATCAGGACAAATCATGATAAAGATAAGGATATGTGTATAGACTGTGGAAGACCAATGGGAAACAAGGAACGTGTTTCTATTGCTTTTATGAAGGATATGGCAGATGATCTTGCAAGAAAAAAGTCTGCATTCTGGAATTGTAAAGTAGATGCCTTTTTGTGTCCTGCATGCGCATTTGTATATGCTGCCAGTCCGCTTGGATTCACACTTTTAGGACAGCGTTTTGCATTTATGAATACTAATTCATCAATTAATCAGTTACTGGCTTCTAATAGCAGGAGTGGAAAGATTGTGACAGAGGCAGAGAAAAAAGAAGCTGAACGATATACACAATGGTTTGCCAGAATGTTGAAGCAGTTGATGGATTGTAAAGTTGAACAGCTTAGCAATATTCAGGTTATTTTAAAGGGAACAGATGAGAAGGATAAATATATCTTTTCTGTAATAAGTAATGAAGCACTTCAGACATTTAATGATGAAAAGGTAAGAAAAGCTTTAGAGTATTTAGGAAAATATCCTTACACAAGAATTGGAGCGGATTATCTTAATATATACGAAAATGTAGTTATGAATATTCTGAAACATAGAAGTCAGGAATTGCTTCTAAAGAAAGTGCTTAAGAATAATCTTGATTCTGATAATGCGGGACAGATAGTAACTGCTTATTGGATATATGTTGTAATGTTGTATAGTGCACTTGTTAAGAAAGATAAGGATTTGCAAGGAAATGGAGGTAAGGTTATAGAAATGGGAAGTATAACAGTAATGGATAGTGGTTTTGCTTTAAGAACTGCCATATTGTCTTCAAAAGGGGCAAAGGATGATGAATGTATCAAAGGAACAATATATCAGCTTCTTAATGCATTATCTACGAGAAATACAGGAAAATTTCTGGATATTGTAATGAGATTATATTGTACCTGTAAGGTGCCAGCTGAAGTGGGACAGGTTGATAAATTAGTTATTCCAAGAGAGTTTGTATATATCCAGAAAAATCAGGAGTTATTTGAAGAATATGGATATGCATTTGTCTTGGGATTAAAAGGATGCAGACAGAATAAGAAGAATGAGGAGGTTATTTAGATGAGTAAGAACGGATTGACAATGACAATAGTATTTGTTGCAGAGAGTGCGAATTATGGAGAAGGATTAGGTAATATTTCTAATATTAAGAAAATGACAAGAGGTAATGCAAGCCAGTATTCATATATATCAAGGCAGGCAATAAGATACAATATTGTACAGCAGGCTGAGTGGGATAACACACCTGTCGAGGATAAGAGCGGAGTTGTACAGTTTGCTCCATCAGCTACTATTGAGGATTACCCAGAAATAGATTTATTTGGTTATATGAAGACAATGGCAAAGGACGATAATGCAAGGGGAGGCGCATCAACAAGAAGTGCAGTGGCTAGACTTAGCAACGCCATATCACTTGAACCATATCAGGGGGAGCTGGAGTTTCTTACTAATATGGGATTAGCTAAGCGCCAGAATCTTGACAATGGTATTGCACAGAGTGAAATTCACCGTTCTTATTATGCATATACAATTTCAGTGGATCTTGACAGGGTTGGAATTGATGGAGAGATTAATGTATCAAAGGAGGAAAAAGCTAAAAGGGTTAAAATACTTCTTGAAACCGTTCAGTATCTTTATAGAGATATACGCGGCAGGAGAGAAAATTTATCTCCATTATTTATCATAGGTGGTAACTATGAAAGAAAGAATCCGTTTTTTGAAAATATAGTTAAGATTGATAATAATATGATAAATGTTGATACATTGGTAGAAATGAAAGAAAGCAGTGAAGATCTTGAAAATTCTACAATAGTAGGAGTAACATCAGGAATCTTTAATAATGACAGTCAGATTAAGGAAAAACTTGGGGCTGTAACAATAGCAGAAGCATTTGAAGAGTTTAAGAAGAAAGTGGATGAGTACTATGCATAGAGCAATAAGACTGGATTGTTTTCAGAATCTTGTTAATTATAGAAAACCGAGCAGTTTTATAATTAAAGAGACCTATCCTCTTCCACCATATTCAACAGTAAGTGGAATGATACATGCCGCATGTGGATTTAAAGAGTATCACAAAATGAAGCTGAGTATTCAGGGCGATAACAAAGGGACTATATCAGATCTGTATACACGCTATTCATTTTCAGCAGGTGCCAGATATGAAGAGGGCAGGCATCAGATATGCGTAAAAGATGGCGGTAATTATGGAATATTTAAGGGAATAGCCAATGTTGAACTGTTATGTGAATGCAAGCTCATAATACATATTGTGCCAGAGGATGAGGCTGATTTTGAAATAATATATCAGGCACTTAAGAATCCGCCAACATATCTGTCTCTTGGAAGATATGAGGATATTATAGATATAAGAGATGTCAGAATTGTTTCATTAAAAGAAGATGAAGAAGTACTGACTAATCACGGTATGTATATTCCTGTGTCTTACATGGGGGAAGAACATGTTAAAGCAACTGTTTATACATTAAATAAAGAATATGAGATAACTAAACAGGGGTTAAGGCGATGGAAGTCTGAAAAAGAAGGTGGAAGAGTTAAGGTATATTACTGCCCGCCTCATAAATGCCGGGAAAGAGCGTATGTAGATGATACGGATGATGAAGATGTTGTAATATTTGCGTGATGAGATTTTATTAATAGTTACATTGTGGATTTAAATGTATGGAGGGGTAGATGGAATATTTTGCAAAGTCAGTTCCGAATGGGGGTTCTAAAGAAGAACAGGTGACATTAAAACAGCATTTGGATGATACAGTTGAATGTGCACAGGATTTTTTTGAGAAATTCGGACATTATTTTACAGAAAAAGAAAAAGCAATAATAATAGAAGCATGCAGAGTGCATGACTTGGGAAAGGCAAACATTGTTTTTCAATCTAAGATAAATAAAGAGCTGCATGTAATAAAGACTCAGGAGATACCACACGGATTTTTAAGTGCAATGACTACATCGCCTGAAGAATTTAAGAATCATATACCAGAAGCAGATAATGATGATTATAAAGCTTTCTATACAGCAGTATATCATCATCATGTCAGAGAAGATAAAAATGGTGATGATATAATATTAAATTTCTGTAAGAAATACTATAACCCATATATAAGGGATTTTTTAAATGATGAAAGTATCAAAGCTAAGGTTTCCAGTATAAATAAATATCTTCTGTTCAGAAATACAGGCAGCATATCGGGAAACAAATACATCATGAGCTGTTATGATAAGAATGAATATTTGTATGAATGGCAGGAATTCGTGCTAATCAAAGGTCTGCTGAATAAATTTGATTATACAGTGAGTGCTGGTTATACAGAAGCAGAGGATTGTTCTGATTTCACAACAAAATATCTTAAAACATCTATAGAAAACATTTTTCAACAGAATGGATTAAGACCAGTTCAGGAGTATATGAGAGATAAATGTGATAAGAATCTTGTTGTAGTTGCACCAACTGGAATGGGAAAAACAGAGGCATCATTATTATGGCTTAATGGTGAAAAGGGATTTTATACATTGCCATATGTAGTATCATCGAATGCAATATATGAAAGAATAAGAGACAGGTATGAATATAAGGACGTGGCAATACTTCATTCAGACAGTATGCATTATTATTTTGAAGACCAGGTAAACGAAACAGATTCTGATGGATATGAAAAATATCAGAAAGCAAAATTATTATCTCAGCCGCTTACTATTTGTACAGTAGATCAGTTGTTTAAGTTTGTGTATAAGGCGTTGGGAACAGAAATATTTGCAGCTACATTGAAATATTCTAAGATAATTATTGATGAGATACAGGCATATAGTCCATCAGTAATAGCAGCAATAATATATGGATTAAAGATAGTGACTGATATGGGTGGGAAATTTGCCATAATAACAGCAACATTTCCACCGGTATTGGGAAGTCTTATGCATAAATATGGATTGATGGCTGATAATCAGTATGAATACAGGGATTTTTCTGCATTATCGAATCTTAAAAGACATTGGATAGATATAAAAGATGGCGATATAGAAATAGATAGGGTTGTAGAAGATAGCTATGATAAAAAGGTTCTTGTAATATGCAATACGGTAAAAAAGGCACAGCAGATATATAAAAGCCTGACCGAAAAAACAGATAATGTTCATCTTCTGCATGCACGATTTACCAAAGAACATAAGAGAATGCTGGAAAATGAGATTATAAAGTTCTCAGATAGTGAAAATGAAACGGGAATATGGGTAACAACACAGTTAGTTGAGGCAAGTCTGGATATTGATTTTGATGTGTTGTATACAGAGATGAGTACGGCTGATAGTTTGTTGCAGAGAATGGGAAGATGCAACAGGAAAGGTCGGTATATTCCGGATAAGGCCAATATACATATATACATTAATGCAAATGGAGTAGGAGTCAGCCGGGCTATATATAATCGTGAGATATACACTCGTTCTGTTGAGTGTTTAGAAAAATATATTGGCAGAGTTATGACAGAATCAGACAAATCTGAATATATCAATAAAGTATACTGTACAGATGAGATAAAGGATACGGATTATTACAGGGATATAGAGAAGTTTCTTGCAATGTTTAAAGAACTGACACCAGCAGAATACAGTAAAAGTGAAGCTGATGAAAAATTCAGGGATATTAACAGTATTAAAATTATTCCTGATGACGTATATGAAGATAATCGTGAAGTTATAAGCGAGTGTATTGATATAATGCATAGCTCTGATGCTTATAGAAGAGAGAAGAATGACGCAAGAACAAAGCTGGATTCATATGTGATTTCTATACAGTTATATGCTTATAAGAAATATCCGGATGGGATAGATCGTGATGTAATATATGGTAGTGATATTCATAGATCATGTATTATGTACGATTTCAATGTTGTGGATTTAACAGGAGCAGGGTTAGTTTTAGGCGAATATGAAAGAGATATATTTGTCTGAATATTCATACGATAGGAGCATTTTATGGAAGAAAGAATAACAGGAGTGATGATTTATTATTATTTCGTGTGCTCAAGAAAGTTATGGTATTTTTGTCATCAGATTAATATGGAAGATGAGAATGAAAATGTGCAGCTTGGAAAATTACTGGATGAAAACAGTTACAAGCGGGATGATAAGCATATTGAAATAGATGGCATTATTAATATTGATTTTATTCATGAAAAAAATGAACTTCATGAGATAAAGAAGAGCAAGAGTATAGAAGAGGCTGGAATATGGCAGGTTAAGTATTATTTATATTACCTGAAAAAAAGAAATGTGGATGGACTTCATGGCGTGATAGACTATCCGCTGCTGAAGAAAAATGTTGATGTAGAATTGTCGGATGAGGACTGTAAAAAACTAGATGATATTATAAAAGAAATCATTAGTGTGAAGAATCAGGAGTATCCGCCGAAGCTGGAAGAGAAAAAAATATGCAAAAAATGTGCATATTATGATTTGTGTTTTATATAGACAGAAGAAGGTGATGATAATTGAAACAGAGTTTTTATGTGTATAATAATGGGGATTTAAAACGCAAGGATAATACATTACAGTTCACTGCTTATGACGGAGAAAAAAGAGATATTCCAATTGAAAGAATTTCAGATATATATGTAATGTCTGAAATGTCGTTTAATACGACATTTCTTAATTATATATCGCAGTATGGAATACCTATACATTTCTTTAATTATTATAATTATTATTCAGGAAGTTTTTATCCAAAGGATGGAAATCCGGCAGGTCAGTTGCTGGTTAAGCAGGTTGAACATTATGTGGATTATGATAAGAGATTGGATATTGCCATAAAATTTATACAGGCGGCAGCAGATAATATATATAGAAATCTCAGATATTATAATGGCCGCGAAAAAGATGTCTCGGAATATATGAGGGATATAGATTCACTTCGTGGAACTCTTTGTAAAGCAAGGACAATAGAAGAATTGATGGGAATTGAAGGAAATATAAGAAAGAGATATTATGCAGCGTGGAATGTGATTGTTAATCAGGATATACAGTTTGATAAGCGTGTTATGCATCCGCCAGACAATATGATTAATTCATTGATTTCATTTGTTAATTCCCTGGTGTATACGCGTTTATTAAGCGAGATATATCATACACAACTGAATCCAACGATAAGTTATCTGCATGAACCGGGAGTAAGAAGATATTCATTATGTCTGGATATATCGGAAGTATTTAAACCATTGATTGGAGACAGATTGATATTTTCGTTGTTAAACAGAAGACAGATAACAGAAGACAGCTTTACAAAAGAACTTAACTATCTTCATCTTAAGAAAGAAGCTTCTAAACTTATTGTTTCAGAATTTGAGAATCGTATGAAGAAAACGATAATGCATAAAGAATTGGGAAGACAGGTGTCTTACCAGTATCTGATGAGGTTAGAAGCATATAAGCTTATAAAGCATTTAATAGGTGAGAAAGAATATGAAGGGTTTAGAATATGGTGGTAGTATATGTATATTGTACTTGTATATGATGTTAGTAAAGATGAAAATGGGCAAAAGAGATGGTCACATATTTTCAAAATCTGCAAAAAGTATCTGACACATATTCAGAATTCTGTCTTTGAAGGAGAAATATCAACAGTTCAATTAGAAAAATTACGACGTGAGTTGAAACCACATGTTAATACTAATCTGGATTCAGTCATTTTATTCAAAAGCAGGAGTGAAAAATGGCTGGATAAAGAATTTTGGGGTAAGGAAGATGATTTGACGAGTTTCATAATTTGATTGTCGACCAGAAATAGTGTAAAATATGCACAGAGTCGACAATGGCGATATTGCTATGCTTCTGGCATATTCAGGGCATAAAGTATTAGTAATCTGTTGGCGGATTTAAAGGGTAGACAGAATAACGCTTCAGAGTTGAGAAACAGAGAGGCTTTAATAATTACGGGAATTAATAGATACATAGTGGGATGTAAATCCTTTTAAATCGCTACTATATTTGAAAGATGCTAGGAATTAATAGATACATAGTGGGATGTAAATGATTATGTTGTTTCTACAATGTTAGACGCATATGAGAATTAATAGATACATAGTGGGATGTAAATACATATTACCGACATTCCCCTTTGTGCTTGTTGGGGGAATTAATAGATACATAGTGGGATGTAAATTCAGCCATGACAATGTATGCGGCTATTCCAGAAACGAATTAATAGATACATAGTGGGATGTAAATGACTACGCAGATAAGTTAATAAGCATTGTTAATAGCGAATTAATAGATACATAGTGGGATGTAAATTTCAGAGCTAGAGAGAAAGAAAAAGCGTCAGAAAGAAGAATTAATAGATACATAGTGGGATGTAAATCTTATTGTATTAATCACATTGATGTCTGGTGGAATGAATTAATAGATACATAGTGGGATGTAAATTAACAAAAATTATGTAGATGTGTATATTCGCACACGTGAATTAATAGATACATAGTGGGATGTAAATGCCTTTGCAAACTCTGTATTTTCATTACCGCTTCTTGAATTAATAGATACATAGTGGGATGTAAATACCTCCACTTGATAACTATGGAATTGGTACAGAAATGAATTAATAGATACATAGTGGGATGTAAATGTAGCAAGAAATTCTAAGATTAAAAGTGCAATAGGAATTAATAGATACATAGTGGGATGTAAATTATACACTTATATATACAGTGCTGTGATAGGGTTGAGAATTAATAGATACATAGTGGGATGTAAATCCTGATAAAAATGCGTTTTCACAATATGAGCCTACGAATTAATAGATACATAGTGGGATGTAAATTTGATATTAACAGACTTATTACCACTAATATTAATGAATTAATAGATACATAGTGGGATGTAAATTATCAAGACCGCTTGTATATATTACAAACCATTCTGGAATTAATAGATACATAGTGGGATGTAAATGAAGATGAAGAAGAATTGTACAAGGAAGCTGACTCGAATTAATAGATACATAGTGGGATGTAAATACAATACAAGCACAACAACGTCTAACACTTCCACTAAGAATTAATAGATACATAGTGGGATGTAAATGATACAGTCTGTTTTTAAATTAATTACTTCTTGACGAATTAATAGATACATAGTGGGATGTAAATTATATATATAGACGGCAAAACAATATGGTGCAAAGAGAATTAATAGATACATAGTGGGATGTAAATGATTGAAGTTGCATATCAGAACACTGTTAATGTAAGAATTAATAGATACATAGTGGGATGTAAATGTTTTAGCTTTGTGACTTTGTGATTTGCCCTGTACGGAATTAATAGATACATAGTGGGATGTAAATATAACAGCAACGTGCAAATAATATGCACGAACCGTCGAATTAATAGATACATAGTGGGATGTAAATGTCAAGGTTAGCATATGTGCCTACAACCTCAAAGCGAATTAATAGATACATAGTGGGATGTAAATTTCAATAACATTGTTATGCTTATCAACTCGTTTTGGAATTAATAGATACATAGTGGGATGTAAATAGTGGATAAGCGCTGTGTGTAATCCAATCCAATCATGAATTAATAGATACATAGTGGGATGTAAATTATTAAAATCGTAAAAAATAGGGAACACTTCTGATAGGAATTAGTAGATACATAGTGGGATGTAAATGACAATAACAATGTCTAATGATAATGGCAGCGTTGGGAATTAATAGATACATAGTGGGATGTAAATACTTGGAAGCAACAAGAAAAGACTGCTGAAAGTCAAAGAATTAATAGATACGTAGTGGAATGTAAATCTGCGAATAGGTGTAATTTCAAGAGAAATGTTTTTCATCGTTATTCTGTTGCACTGGTGCAACTTTGAATTATTCTACTGTGCACAAATCTTCTGCAAGCATATCTGCCTAAGATTTTGCTCTTGCATAATTCTTCATTTCTAAATCCTCACTTTCTTAAAATTGGGTATAAAAATACCACTTGACCGGTGGTATTTTACTAATCAATATGCTTTATTTCCTTAATGGATTGATTTTCTTTAAGTACTCCTGCTTCTTTGAGTATCTTTTCAAAATCTTTATCATATCTCTCTTTGTCTTCCTTTGTTCTTTTAACAATTTCTCCTGTTGTTTCAAATAATGGTATCCCCTTTTTTAACTCTTCACTCATTATATTCCTACAACAAGATATAATATTTATCATCAACCTTTCTTTATTAAGTACTTTGAATCTCTGATTTGTCTTATATAAAACTTCCTGCTCCTGTGCATTAACAGAAGAAATATCTCTACCATTATGAGCATTCTGTATATATATTTGTACCTAACCGTCTTCATTATAGACCTGACCTTTTGTTGTTGACAAGAATCGTTTTACATATTTTTCTACAACTTTTTCAAACTTGAAATATACAGACCTTTGTAAATTATCATTATACTTAGGCATTTTATTCAATGTTTCATTAAGCCTATCAACCATTTTCTTTTCTTCATAAGATAACTTCGCTTCATTCCTAAGTTTCTCATTTACTACATAGGATTTTGACGATATATTTTCATACAAAATTTTAGTATTCTCGTTAGTTAATACATTATTTTGATTTGCTACCTTCTCCCACTGCTCTTTCTTATTAGCATACATTTTCTGATTATCCGGATTCAGCGAATACTTCGACAATCTGTCAAACTGCTCAACCATCATGACAGTATATTGTTGTTTCTAATCCTGTTTGTAATCTTTTTTGACCTTTTTATCATGAATACGCTGGTTGCATCATGGGTAATACAGTAGAAAATTGATGGTGAATATATGCCAGCGATAGGGAACTTGTGAGAAAATATAGTAGTAAATAGACAGAACAATGATATATTTAAAAGATAAAATTAAAAGAATATGACTTACAAATTAGACAATCTGAGGAATTGAAAATATTTTTGAGATGAAAAAGATTTATTTAATATGGAATCTGATAGCAAAGTTTTGAATGCCTTAAACAATATAAAAACATTTTAGAGGTACTTATGAAATTATTCTCAAGGGTAAAAATATCACTGTTTTTACAATTAGCAATGGCATTGATTTGACATCGACTTATGTATTTTGTGAATTGTGGGAAAAGCAAGAAAAGTAATAAGTGAAAAATGATAAAGATATATTTGAAATTGCTTGTCGACCTATTATAGTGTAAAATATAAGTAAGGTCGACAAAGGCTTAATTTATGCGTTTAATTTGAATTTATTGAAAATGACATTAGTAATATATGCGAGATTTTATTAGAACGACAAATAACAGCTTTAGATTAGAGGTTTAAAGCTGTATATAAAATTACGGGAATTAATAGTTACATAGTGGGATGTAAATACCAACAGAAAGTGCTACTATTTCATTGTTTTTTAGAATTAATAGTTACATAGTGGGATGTAAATAGAAAATATATAAATATAAATGCTAAGGGGTGAAATGAATTAATAGTTACATAGTGGGATGTAAATAAGGAAGACAATGTATTGTTAATGCTTACAGCTTTTGAATTAATAGTTACATAGTGGGATGTAAATGAATATATGAGGGCATTGATAAAGGTTTGTTTGAGCGAATTAATAGTTACATAGTGGGATGTAAATTATGAAAAATTTGAATATTTTGAGCAGTTAATGGAGAATTAATAGTTACATAGTGGGATGTAAATGACATCGAAGCCTTATGACGCTTTACTGTATGATTGAATTAATAGTTACATAGTGGGATGTAAATGAACACAGTTAATGTAATGCTTGAAGCTGTGTCCATGAATTAATAGTTACATAGTGGGATGTAAATTACAGTGTGCAAAAACGTCTAAGCAAATCATCATGAAGAATTAATAGTTACATAGTGGGATGTAAATATAAATAGGTATAGTCAAGCATATTGTAACTATTTTTGAATTAATAGTTACATAGTGGGATGTAAATACTGTAAATATAATAAACATCAATAAATCTTCACTCGAATTAATAGTTACATAGTGGGATGTAAATTATAAGAGCCGTTACACTGATTAATAA
>ENA-OYXZ01000844-OYXZ01000844.1-human-gut-metagenome-genome-assembly--contig:-NODE-844-length-12584-cov-6.431160_pt1 | contig 12584 bp, 8 predicted proteins | sample MGYA00243975_ERZ653432 | MGnify/ENA primary metagenome ERZ653432 (study PRJEB26926, sample SAMN06164954) | human gut metagenome | biome: ENVO:00009003; feature: ENVO:2100002; material: ENVO:00002003...
ATCTACACTTATGCGATCGTCGGCAGCGTCAGATGTGTATAAGAGACAGGTCCCGACGCGCGTATTCACGAGGTCGTGGAAGAAGTTCTGGGACTTTTGATTGACCTTGACGCCACCGACGAACAGCTGGACAGCCCCATCGTCTATTGCAGCGGCAGAAAAGGCACAAGCACCCTTACCGAAGGCGCGGAAGGCGAAAACCTTATCCCGCTTTTTGAAACGATTCTGAGCCATATCCCCTGCCCCGAAGGCGACGACCAAAAACCCGCAAAACTGCTGATTTCCGCAATCGACTACAACAACTACGTCGGTCGTATCGGTATCGGCCGCGTCGAACAAGGCGTCATAAGGACAAACTCCGACGTCGTCGTCAGCGACTGGCACAACCGCATTCAACCTTATAAGAGCAAAATCGCCAACCTTTATCAGATCGAAGGCTTAAAGCGCGTTCCCTGCGACGCGGCTGCGGTCGGCGACATCGTGTGCGTTTCGGGCATCGAAAACATCAACATCGGCAACACCGTGTCAAGCCCCGAAAACTCCGAACCGTGCGAGTTCGTCAAAATTACCGACCCCACCGTGCAAATGACTTTCTCCGTAAACGACAGTCCCTTTGCCGGCAAGGAAGGTAAATTCGTCACCAGCCAACGCCTGAGAGAAAGGCTTTATTCGGAACTTCTGAAAGACGTTTCCCTGCGCGTCGAAGACACCGACAGCACTGACAGTTTCAAAGTGTCCGGACGCGGCGAAATGCACCTTTCCATTCTTATCGAAACAATGCGCCGCGAAGGCTATGAGTTTGCGGTATCCACGCCCAAAGTCCTTTTCAAAAAGGAAGGCGACACTCTGCTTGAACCTATCGACAGGCTTGTCATCGACGTCCCCGGCGACTGCAACGGCTCGGTCATGGGCGCGGTCGGCGCACGTCGCGGCGATCTCGTACACATGCAGGCAATCGGCGACAGAATGCGCCTTGAATTCGATATTCCGTCGCGCGGACTTTTCGGCTTTAAGAGCGAACTTCTGACCCTTACCCGCGGCGAAGGCGTAATGAGCAGCATATTCCTTGAATATCAGCCGTATAAGGGTGATTTCCCCCGCCGTAAAACGGGAAGCCTTATCGCTTTTGAAACGGGCGAGGCAGTTACTTACGGATTGTTCAACGCGCAGGAAAGGGGCGTCCTTTTCGTCTCCGCCGGCGAACAAGTTTACGAAGGCGAGGTCATCGGCTATCCCCCGACGCTCGGCGATATTACCGTCAACGTCTGCAAGAAAAAACATCTGACGAACACCCGCGCGTCCGGCAGCGACGACGCGTTGCGCCTTATCCCCGTCAAAAAACTTTCCCTTGAAGAGTGTCTTGAATTCATCGCCGACGATGAGTTGTTGGAAGTCACTCCCAAGAGTTTACGCATCAGAAAACGCATCTTAAACCACGAGTTGCGTATGAAAGCGCGTTTCGCAAACGCATAATCAAAAATGGTATATCTCTTTTTCGGCATCTGCATAATCGCGGCGACTTTCTGCCTCGGCTTCCGGTCGCTCAATAAAAACTTCTGGGGGCTCGTCGCAAAATATATCGCGTCGCTGTCCTTTCTGATAATCGGAATTGCCGCATTCGCAAAAAACCCCGACTGCAACATGAACTACTTCGTTCCGCTGTTTCTCGGGCTTATCTTGTGCCATGCCGGCGACGCTTTCCTTGGCGTTAAGGAACTTACTCCGACGTACAGAAAACGCCTTATCCCCATCGGTTTATTCGCGTTCCTTCTCGGCCACGTCGCCTTTTCAACGGCGTTCAATCTGACAAGCGGTTTTTATTTCGTGACGGCAATCGTCGCGGCGGTCGCGGCAATACTGACGTTTGGCGGCTCGTTCGTCTTTAAGTTTGAAATCCCGCTGTGGATGCGCATACTTATCACCCTTTACTCCTTTACGGTAACGTTTACGGCGGTGTCCGCATGTTATCTGTACGCGGTGCAAAAGACCGTCGGCGGGCTACTTGCGATGATCGGCGCGCTTTTCCTGCTGTTCAGCGACACGTGTCTGTCGTTCGTGTACTTCAAAGAATGGCGTGCAAACCGCACTTTGTCCGTTCTGGAACTCGCGACCTATTTCGCAGGACAGGCTTTAATCGCATTGTCGATAATGTATGTGTGAAAAAACAGTTGCAAATTTCAAAAAATATTATATAATATAGCAGTACGGCAAAAACCGCCGTATTACCGGGGTGTAGCGCAGATGGTAGCGCGCATGGTTCGGGACCATGAGGCCATGGGTTCAAATCCCGTCACTCCGACCAGAAAAAAGACCAACTCGCATGGGTTGGTCTTTTTTCAACGATGTGTTCCGTTGCACGGAACGTGATGTGCCCTGCGGCGCGATGTGTGCCTTCGGCACGTTGAGGATAAAAAATGTCATTGCGAGCGTAGCGTGGCAATCTCCCGGAAGGGCACCTTGTCATAAACCCCACGCAAGATACTGTATAATGGGTCCCAACGGGATACTGTGTACCCGTTGGGAAAAGGAGTATGCGAGCGTAAGACAGACATTTGTCGCTTGCGACGATTGTCTGGTCAAGAATGAAGCATACGACGCGGAGGAAAAGGCGCACACAAGCAAAAGAGTGAGCGTTATCGCCCCCGATAACGTGATTTCAAAAGAGCAGTGTGCGACTGGCGGTCTCCCGCTCGTCCATCCTGATAATGGCATTTCAGCCAAAGACTTAAAAAGCCTATATTCAATATATTATAGATATTTTATTAAGTCAACCATAAAACCTTATATTTTGCAATGAAAAACCCACGGCTTGCCGTGGGCTTTATAAAGTATTTAAGATTATTGTTGCGGTTGAGGTTCGGCAGGCTGCACCATATTTCCGTATTTCACGCGGTCTGCAACCTCATACAGAAGTTTCGGGTTGTCGGACATAATGCAGTCCGCGCCGTTTTTAATGAGCGTTTCCATCTGGCTTGCCTCGTTAATTGTCCAGAACTGGCAGGCGATGCCGTACTTGTGCGCGTAATCGATGAACGACTTGCTGCCAAGGAACGGGAACAAATTCATATAAGGAATTTGCAAAACGTTGTATTTCACCGTGCCGAGGTCGCGGTTCATAAGGTAACTCAAAAAGATTTTCAGAACTTCGAGGATACCTGCGGAGCGGTTGATTTTGCCGTTGTACACGTTGGCGTTGAGATAATCGAAGTAATCGCTGATATCGCCGTTGAACGTGCCGACAACGACTTTGTCGAACATATTATACTTTTCCATAAGCGCACAAAGTTGTTCCGCCGCGTATTTGCCGACCGAGCCCTTGTCCTTGATTTCGATGATATAGCGATATTGTTTGCCCGCATTTTCCGCCGCGACAATAACTTCTTCCAGCGTAACGACGCGTAAATCGTTTGCATCGACGCCGTCCGGCAAAGCGTTCAGGTCTTTGTAAATACGCTTATCTTCAACCTGGACGCTGCCTCTTTCGTACGGGAACCAGTATCCGAAGTTCAGCTCTTTGATTTCTGCAAGGTCTTTGTCGCGCGGCAACACGCCTTCTCTGCCCCAGACTTCGACGCTGTTTGTGGTGCGGTCAAAATTTTCGTCGTGAAGAAGGATAAGCTCGTTATCTTTCGTCAGGTGCAGGTCAAATTCCAGAATATCGACGTCGTAACCTTCGTTCATACTGTTCAGACAGGTTTTGATTGCCCTCATCGTGTTTTCGGGATCCTGTACGCCGCCTGCGCGGTGAGCCGAACGCAAAAGCCCCGTCGTGTTGTAAACTATGTACGGATTATCGTTGTTGGTTTTCGCATACGAAACGCTGTCGCCTGTCGTTGTGACGTTCCCGCCGGGCGCGGTCAATGCAAACGCCGTTACCGAAAGAGCGACGACAAGCACTGCGATAATCGAAAATGCCGTAATCTTAAATATTGACTTTTTCATAACGTTTACTCCCTTTTTATATAAGTGTTAATTGTTTTACAAATTGAATTTTTTTACCACTTCGTCTTTCATCGCGGCAAGGTCTTTTTCCGCCGAATCGAAGGAATCTTCTTTCGTGGCAAGATAGATTTTGAGTTTCGGCTCCGTACCGCTCGGGCGGACGCACATCCAGCAGTTGTTTTCCAGCGTGTAAAGCAGGACGTTGGACTTCGGCAAAGTGATTTTTTCCTTTGTGCCGTCGCATTTCGTCGTAACGCCCGTAAGGTAATCGCTGAGCGCAAGGACTTTTTTGCCCTGAACCGACGAAATATCGCTTGTGCGGATATCGTTCATAATCTTGTTCATTTTGTCCATGGCGTCGATGCCGGTGAAGCCGAACGAGAATGCCCTTTCAAGGAAATATCCGTATTCCTTATAAATCTTTTGCAGCCTGTCGTAAACGCTCGAACCTTCGTTTTCTTCAAAGCAGGCAAGCTCCGCAAAGAGCATCGAGGCGACGACGGCGTCCTTATCGCGGGCGTGCGTGCCCGACAAACAGCCGTAACTTTCCTCAAAGCCGAACATAAAAGTATATTCGTGAGTCTGTTCCCACTCTTTTATTTTTTCGCCGATGAACTTGAACCCCGTCAACACGTCGAACACGGTCGCGCCGTAATCTTTTGCGACGACGTTTGCAAGCCTTGTCGTAACGATGGTTTTGACGACGGCGGCGTTTTTCGGAAGCGTTCCTTTGTCGCGGTTGCGCCTTAATATATAATCCATAATAAGAACGCCCGTCTGATTTCCGTTCAGAAGGACGAACTCGCCCTTGTCGTTTCGTACGGCAACGCCCATTCTGTCGCAGTCGGGATCGGTGCCGATAATAACGGCGGCGTTGACCTTTTTCGCAAGCGCGACAGCCATCGACAGGGCGTCGGCTTCCTCTGGATTCGGCACGCGCACCGTCGAAAAGTCGGGATCGGGATTGACCTGCTCGGGAACGGTAACGACCGGCATACCCATTCTTTCAAGCATTGTCGTGACGGGCATATAGCCGCTGCCGTGAATGGGGGTGTAAACGATTTTCATTTTGTCGCGCTGCGCTTTGACGGCGTCTTCGGACAACATAAGTTTTTCGATTGCCGCAAAATAACGCTCGTCCAGGGATTTCCCGATGACGGTGATATTTTCGTACGTTTTGCCGTCGGCGTTTCTTATGTCGCTTTCGGTAATGCCGATTTTTTTATACGGCGCGAAATAATCCTTTTCTTCTTCGATAAACTTCACGACGACAGCCGTGTCTTCGGGCGACATCTGCGCGCCGTCTTCGCCGTAAACCTTGTATCCGTTGTAAATTTTGGGGTTGTGCGACGCGGTAATCATAATGCCCGCAACCGCGTTCAGATTGCGGATTGCAAAACTGCAAACGGGCACGGGGCGTACGTTTTCAAAAAGATATACGCGTATGCCGAAAGAATTCAGGACTTCCGCCGAAACAATCGCAAACTCCGTCGATAAACGCCTTGTGTCATAAGACACCACGACGCCGCGACGCATCGCGTCTTCGCCCCTGCCGATAATATACCTTGCAAGTCCCTTTGTCGCGCGGGCAACCGTGTACACGTTCATTCTGTTAATACCTGCGCCGAGAACGCCGCGCATACCCGCCGTTCCGAATTCGAGTTCCGCCCCGAAACGGTCTTTTTGTGCGTTTAAGTCATCGGAAATCGCCGATAATTCCGCCTTTTCGTCGGCTGCCAATGCGCCCGATGCAAGCCAGTTTTTGTAGATATCTCTGTAATCCATAGCCTTTTTGCGATTTTTAATCAAGTTGTCAACAATAAAATCACCCGATGTGGATAACTTTGTGGATAACTTGCCCCTATTGATATTTTACTGCATTAGTATTATATATGATAATGGAAGTAAAGTCAAATTATCCCCGCAAGTTGATTTTCTTTATTGTTATCGTCCGCCGCTTTTTTGGTGCCGCGCGCCACGACTTTTTGTTGCGATTTATAAAAGTCTTTCCGGATTTCCCTGCGGAACACGCATTCCCCGTTCATATACTTTTCCATTATTCCGCGGCTTATCACGCCGTCCGCCCCCTCGGCAAGCACAAGTTCCTCGCCGACGTTCATCGTGTCGTCGTCAATATATTTCACATCCCGCGGCGCGCTTCCCGTGATTTCCGACACAAGCCGCACTTCATAGTTCAACGGGCTTCCGTATATTTCAACGTATAATTCGTCGTCTTTAACGTATGACTTGACGTATATCGGATACCTTCCGTCGTTTGCAAACTTAAAGTCGGTCATCGACGACACCATCGCGTCGAAACTTGCCGGCACGTATTTTACGGGGAGCGAGTGGCGCGATACGCCGATTATCGTCAGATCCGCATACAGCACGGCGTTGTATAAAGTCGTCGATACCTGACATACGCCCCCGCCGATGCCGCCCTGAAATTTGCCGTCTACGATGACCGGAGCTTCCAGAAATCCGTTGTCAAGTGTCCTTGCCCCGATTCTTTCATTGAACGAAAAAACTTCGCCGGGGTTTACCGTTGCGCCGTTAAGTTTTTTCGCGGCAAGCCCGACGTTCGACTTTCTTGCGTCCGAGCTTCTTTTGAACGCCGTCGAAAACTTTCCGCGAAGAAGGGTGTTTTCGCGCAAATCTTTTTCGGTGATTTCGGGATACAGTACGTCGTACGAAACGCTTACTACGCTTTGCGCGCCGATTACGTTTTTCACGACGTCTTTGATAAGTTTATCAAGATCCGCCTTGCGCCCCGTTTTCTCGGGGACGTATTCAAACGTTTTTTCACCGTCCGGGTTGAACGTTACGCGGGCGTTTTCGGGCGGCACGTATTTTTCGTTCGCCAGATTTTCAAGCGAGCGAAGAAGCGACGGAAAGGTTTTCAAAAGCGCGTCCTTTTCGGAATAACCTTGCCTTAAAAGCCCCGTCAGTCGTTTTTCAACGTTGAACCCAAACAGCCGCTTTAACGGCGGAATACCGTCGCCGTCGGCTGAAAAAGTTTCGTCAAAACATATCTCCGCCCCGTCCACAACGATGACTCGCATTTGCGTTTTCGGCTTTGCCGCAACACTTACCGCGCATAAAAAAAGCAGTACGACCAAAATAATTCTTACCTTTGCCATACCGCTATTATGTGTATATATTAAGTTTTTACTTTCGGATAAGGTTTTTTCACTCACAGTGCCATAGTGTTGCACGGAAAAAACACTCTCCCCTAAAAAGTCAGCATTTTGATATTTAACTTCCCCTAAAACGGCGAGAATTTGATGAGATTGTGTTTTTCTCGGCGGGTTCTGAAAAATCCAGTGTACTAATGCGTACACGATTTTTCGGGTTCCGCCGAAAAAGCAAAATATCGCAAATTATCGCCGTTTTACAGGCCGAGTTTTTTGAGAGAGCGCCTATCCACTTTCGTACAATCGTACGTCGGCGATACGTAAAGGTTCGCGTCGTGCAAATCCGTGCCTGCGGTCGTGATGAGATTGTACTTTGCGGCAAGGCTCAAAAACCTTTTCGTATCCGTTTCGTTGAAGGTGGAATAATAACATTCAAGCCCGTCAAGACCGTACGGCACCAGCCCCGCGACAAGAAGTTCCAACTTGTCTTTCGGGATATACACGGGGTGCGCGACAACCGCAACGCCGCCGTATTTTTTGATGAGTTTCACGCCGTCCATCGGGCGGAGTCGGTAGCCCGGAATGTACGCTTTTTTGCCGGAGCCCAAATATTGATAAAAGGCGTCGGACACCGTTTTTGCAAGCCCTTGTCTTACCATTTCTTTGGCGACGTGGACGCGGCCGAGATTTGCGTTTTCAAAGTCGAGCGCGCTGTCGTCGAAAGGCATGTTTAGGGCGTGCAGTTTTTCGACGGTCTTATTTATTCTTTGACGTCTTAAATCCTTGACGTTTTCAAGTTCCTGCACAAAATCGGGGTTTTTGTAGTCAAAATTATATCCTAAAATATGGATTTCGCAAACACTGTAACACGAAAGTTCGATCCCGGGAAGCACTTTCAAGCCGTATTTTTCGCCGGCGCGGATTGCCTCGTCAATGCCCGAAACGTTGTCGTGATCGGTAAGCGACATGGCTTCGATGCCGTCGTCGCGCTGGATTTTCACGACTTCTTCCGGCGTGAACACACCGTCGCTTTTAACGCTGTGCGTATGCAAATTTACTTTCATAATTCCCCCTCGGAAAGTTCCGCCGCGATACCTTCGTCGTCGGTGGTAACCTTGTCAAGTCGTTTCTGGATATATTCGGTACGCTTGCCGGCGCGCTCGATTTCCGTCGTGACTTCGCCCAGCTTTTTCTGCGTTTTTTCAAGGATCTGACAGAAGGTTTCAAAGTCCTTTTTGAACGCGCCCAAAAGTTTGTAAATCTCGCTTGAACGCTTTTCGATCTGCACCGTCCTGAACCCCATTTGCAAACTGTTCAGAAGCGCGGCGAGCGTCGTAGGCCCCGCAAGAATTATGCGCTGATTGTTCAGAAGTTCGTCGGAAAGCCCGCGGATTTGCATGGCTTCGGCAAACAGCCCCTCGATGGGCAGATACAGTATCGCGAAATCGGTGGTTTTCGGCACGCGGATATATTTGCTCTTTATGCTGATTGCTTCGGCGCGGAGTCTGACGGCAAGCGCCTGTTTGGCTTCCTTAATCTGCACTTCGTTTTGCGCGTCAAGGACGTGCTGATAGGTTTCGAGCGGGAATTTCGCGTCGATGGGCAGCATTACTTTGTCGCTGGTTTTCCCGGGAAGATTGATGACAAAGTCCACGCGGTCGGCGTTTTCCGACTTGGTAAGCGCGACGTTTTTGTCGTATTGCTCGGGCGTCAGAAGTTGCGAAAGCAGGTTATCGAGCGCCATTTCGCCCCAGGTGCCGCGCGTTTTCACGTTGGACAAAACTCTTTTAAGGTCGGACATTCCGCTTGTAAGGGTTTGCATTTCGCCAAAGTTTTTCGTGATTGCGTCGATCCTATCGGACACCATCTTAAATGACTTTTGGAAACTATTGTCCAAATTTTCATTCAGTTTTTCGTCGACGGTCGCGCGCATTTTGTCAAGCTGCTTTTCGTTGCTTTCGTTAAGTTCTTTCAGGGAGTTTTTGAGTTCCGTCGTGAGTGTCGCAAAGCCTTCGTAAACGTTCGTCTGCAACCTTTCGGTTCGCTCTTCTTCCTTTCTTACGGTGTCGAGAATGGCGGTCTGGTTTGCGTTCAGCGCGTTTTGAATGGACGTGTTTTGAAGCCCCATCGCGCTCAGCACGTTTTCCCTGGTGGTTTGCCCGTCGCGTGCGATTTCGCCCTTGATGACGTCGACGGTCGCCTGCCCGATTTCGACGGACGAGTCGTTCTTTTTCTTTCCGCCACGAATCGTAAGCGCAAGCACCGCAATAAGAAGTACGACGGCGACGACGCCCAGAACGAGTGCGACTATACTAATTGCTTCCATAGTTTAATCCCCTTAAATATTGAAGTTGCGATTCCCGCGTGCGACAGTCTTCGTGCAGGACGGCGTGTTCCAGAATTTTACGCATCGCCCAGGCGCGCTTATCCTCGGGAATTTTCGTGCCGACAAGGTCGTTGCCGTCGACTTTCAAATCGGAATAAGCAAGCGGAGTGCCGTCGGTCAGCATCTCGCGATAAATCTTATTGATTTTTTCGGCGGACACCGACGTTGCCGACGCGTCGCCTTGGGACGCTTTTGCGTCCGCCCTTTTCAGCGCGATTATATCGTTGATAATTTCAAGGTTGTCGACAACGAACATTCTGATTTTTTTCTCGCTTGTCAGCCCGTCGATGTCGTACATGTGCGTGTCGATAAGCCGCAGAATTTTGTTCACGTCTCTGTTCGACATTTTCAGCCCGTCGCGGCCGAGAATTTTTTTGGCGATTTCCTGTCCCGTTTTGGCGTGCATATGCATATTGCCGTACTTTTGCACCGAAAGCGGTTTGCCGACGTCGTGCAGAAGCCCCGCAAGACGTAAATCGGGCGGACAATAACGCACCGTCTCGATAAGATGGTTGAACACGTCGTAAACGTGAAAGTCGGGACGTTGTTCCATACCCTTTGCGGCGGAAATGCCGGGCAGAATGTATTCGAGCGCGCCGATTTCGTCAAGCACGCGCAGTGCTTTTACTTCGCTGTCTTTCGTCCTGTCCGACGGGTATTTTCTGTCCGCGCGCAAAATTTTCAAAAATTCCTCGCGCTTTCTTTCGCCCGAAATATCTTTCAGAAGATGCACTGATTTTTTTGCGCCGTCAAGGGTTTCTTTGTCGATGTTGAAGCCGAGTTCCGCGGCGATTCTTACCATACGCAAAATACGCAGACCGTCCTCGGAAAAAACCTTTTCGGGCGATTGCGTCGTCCTTAAAACGTGCTTGTACAAATCGGGAATTCCGCCGGTGTAATCGACGTATTCCGCCGTGTCGATGCTGTAATATATGGCGTTTACCGTAAAATCGCGGCGCAGCGTGTCTTTTTCGATGTCGCGCGTGAAAATTACGTCCGACGGCGTATGCGCGCCCGAATTTACGGGATAACTGTCAATGCGGAAAGTCGTGTATTCCGCCTGAAAACGCCTGTCTTCGCGGCTCAGAATTTTGACCGTGCCCAGTTTTTTGTTGAAATCTTTTAAGAAAAATTCCGTGTTGGAAAGCGCGGTCGCAAGCTCCTGCACGGTGTATTCCGCCGCAAGGTCGACGTCGCTCACGGGAAGTTCCAATAAAGAATTCCTGACGTAACCGCCGACGATGTAAAGCGACGGCAGATAATACGACAGAATTTTCAGTTTTCTCGGAAGTCTGATATCCATTTTTCTATTTGTTTTCGTAAACCCACGGCGCAAGTACGCAAACGTCTTTCAGCGCGCGGTAGTCTTCGTTGTAGTCGAGCCCGTATCCGATGACGAATTCGTTGGGAATTTCAAAAAGTTTATAGTCGGGAACAAGGTCGACCTTTCTGCGCGCGGGTTTATCGAGAAGCGTGCAGATTTTAAGCGATTCGGGCTCGCGGCTCAGAAACACCTTTTTAAGGTAATTGAGAGTGATGCCCGTGTCCACGATATCTTCGACGATGATTACGTTTTTGCCCGCAATCGGCGTCGAGCAGTCTTTGATAAACTTGACTTCGCCCGTCGAAACCGTGCCTTCGCCGTAACTCGAAACCGCGATGAAGTCAACCTGCGCGTTGACGTCGTATTCGCTGATTTCCCTGACAAGGTCGGCGAAAAACATAAACGCCCCGCGTAAAACGCAAATGAACAGAACGTCTTTGCCCTTATAGTCGTCGCCGATTTTTTTCGCGACTTCTTTCAGTCTGTTTCTGACGTCTTCGTTCGTGATTAAAACTTTTTCAATTTCTTTGCCGTACATTTAATTGTCCTCCGATGTAATTTCGAAAATATATTCGGGTTTTGTGTTTTCGTTGATTTTTACCTTGTCGGAAATTTCCGTGCCGACGACGATAAGTACGTCTTTACCGATTGCGACAAGGGGTATTTCGTCCCTTTCTCTTTTGGGGATTTTTTTGTCGGTGAAATAATCGCCGAGTTTTTTCGTGCCGCCTGAAAACTTTGTGAAAACGTCGCCGTCTTCACGCGTGCGGATTACCGCGCCCGCGGGTATTTTCGACAGGTCGAAAGTAAGCGTTTTTACGCCGTCCTTGCTTTTCGCGGTTTTGTCGATTATCACGGTTTTGTCAAAAAACGCGACTTTACCCGTCGCAAACGGCGTTGTAAAGGCTTGTTTCTGCTTGGATTTTGAAAAAACGATCTTGTCGTATTCTTTCGTGACGACGACGCCGTAAGGCATATCGACGCTTGCGCCGTTTTCTTTTTGCAGCAAATCGAGAATGATGAGGACGTGTTTTTCTTCCACGTCCTTTTCAACATTGAGCGCCAAAAACGCGTTCCTTATCGCACGCTTCAAAAGGAAAACGGGCGGGTTTTTCACGTCGATTCCGACGCTATCCTTCGAGATTTCAAGCGGCAGATCGAGCGTACTTAAAAACTCTTCCGTGTCGGCGGCAATGCGCGAAAGTCTGTTGAGGCTTCCCGTCGCGTCGCCGGCGCGGTTCAGAAGCGGCATAATTTCATTGCGTATTAAATTTCGGGTTTTGTCGTTTTCGAAATTGGTTTCGTCCACGACGTACGGCACGTCGTATTTTTTTTGGAAGTCGAGTATTTCTTCCTTCGACACGTCAAGGAGCGGACGGACGTATCCGCGCGTTTCCTTTTGCATGCCCGAAAGCCCTTTTATGCCCGTGCCGCGGATTATACGCATCAATACCGTTTCCGCCTGATCGTCCTCGTGATGAGCGAGAAATACCTTGTCGCAATCGCCGTCGATAAGCAGTTTTTGGAAAACGCCGTACCTTAAAACCCTTGCGGCTTCTTCTTCCGTCTCGCCAAACTCTTTCGCGCGGCGCAATGAATCGACCTTGAACGTGCGGCACTCTATGCCGTGCGAACGTGCGAAATCCGCCACAAATCTGCTGTCGTTTTCGGACGACTGCCCCCTTATTCCGTGTTCGATATTAACAATGAAAAATGAAAAATCCGTCGATTTTTTCGCTTCGATAAGAGCGCGCAAAAGCACCATCGAGTCTGTCTCTTATACACATCTCCGAGCCCA
>ENA-OYXZ01000852-OYXZ01000852.1-human-gut-metagenome-genome-assembly--contig:-NODE-852-length-12503-cov-6.288159_pt1 | contig 12503 bp, 7 predicted proteins | sample MGYA00243975_ERZ653432 | MGnify/ENA primary metagenome ERZ653432 (study PRJEB26926, sample SAMN06164954) | human gut metagenome | biome: ENVO:00009003; feature: ENVO:2100002; material: ENVO:00002003...
CTCGGAGATGTGTATAAGAGACAGGATATGGAGCATATTATAGAAACTTATGAGAAAAACAAAGCCTCCGGCAAACCGGCCTTTATTTTCAATGTGACGATGCAGAATCATGGCGGATATACCGATACCTATATGAATCTGACGAATGATATCCAGTCACAGTATGCCAGCGAACCGCTCAATCAGTATCTGACACTGATCCACAAGACCGATCAGGCACTCGAAAATCTGATTGATTATTTTTCCAAAGTGGATGACAGGACGATCATCGTATTTTTCGGGGATCATCAGCCGAATGATACAGTGGCTTCTGTCGTGGAAAACGGGGCACAGGCAGAGACACAAAAACGTTATCTCGTACCTTATCTGGTGTGGAGTAATTATGGGATCGAGGGAGCGAAAGATAAAAATACGAGTCTGAATTATCTTGCGGCGCAGGTACTTACCGCAGCAGGAGTGCCAACGAATGCATACCAGAATTACCTCTTAAGTCTGAGCAAAACTTACCCGGTGATCTCTGCAGCGGGGCAGACAAAAGGGATCGGAGCCGATGAAAAACAGCTTCAGACTTACAAGAAGCTTCAGTATTATCAGTTGTTTGAAAAAAACAAGGAAAAGGATGAGTAAGAACATGAAAAAAATGATTTCGCGGATGGTGTCGCACCGGTCATTTCCTTATGTGATGGCATTTCTTATGCCATTTATAATCTGTGTGGTCATCTGTATCGGAAACGGGGTATATCCTTTCGGGGATAACTGTATTCTGCATATCGATATGTATCATCAGTACTGTCCGTTTTTTACAGAGTTTCTTCATAAATTAAGAACCGGCGGAAGTCTGCAGTATTCCTGGAATCTGGGACTGGGATCGGATTTTGTTTCCCTGTATGCCTATTATCTGGCGAGTCCGCTTAATTTTCTGATCGTGCTCTGCCCGAAACATTATGTGATCGAGTTTATGACGATACTGGTGCTGGCAAAGATTGCCCTGTGCGGACTGACTTTTTTCTTATTCTTAAAATATCATTTTCATCTGATTGGAAAAGACTCAAAACTCCATAAAAATCAGGTGATTCCGGCACTTGTATTTTCTACGGCATATGCATTGTCCGGATTTGTGGCAGCCTACAGCTGGGATATCATGTGGATGGACTGCATCCTTCTTTTTCCTCTGATCATGGTGGGACTGGAAAAACTGGTACGGGAGCAGAAACCGGGACTGTATTTTGTGACACTTGCATTGTCGGTGTTTGCAAATTATTACATTTCCATCATGATCTGTATCTTTCTGGTGTTTTATTTTATTCTTCTCTTTTTTACGCAGAAAGGAGGAAAACTGAAAGCATTTTTGCGGTTCGCATGGTATTCCCTGCTGGCAGGGTCTGTCTCGATGGTACTGCTATTGCCGGAGATCGCCGTGCTTTCTGCTTCCGGGTCTGCTGAAGACAGCTTTCCGAAAACGCTGGAGTGGTATTTTTCTGTTATTGCGGAGCTGGGGCGTGCGGCAGCCGTCACTACAAGTTATACGGGAAATGATCACTGGCCGAATCTGTATGCCGGGGCATTTACCCTGGTACTGGTATGGCTGTATGTGCTGAACCGCAGAATCTCCTGGAAGGAAAAAGTTCCGCGTATGCTGATGCTTGTCTTTTTCCTTGTGAGCTTTGCGGATAATCAGCTGGATTATATCTGGCATGGTATGCATTTTCCGCAGGCGTTGCCGGGCAGACAGTCATTCCTTTACATTTTTGTGCTTCTGGTCATGGGATTTGCAACGATCCGCAAATGGAAAGGAACCAGGCGCTGGCATATCATCATAGCAGTGCTTGCCGCACTGACACTGATGGTTCTCTCCGGATATTACGGGGATGAACTGGTGACAGAGTACATGGCAGTTGTGATTACCATGCTGTTTATCTTAGTTTATGGAATCCTGCTTCTTTTGCTTAAGATTGCCCCGAAGAAAATGCGGATAGCCCTGCGGGAAGCTGCCTTTTGTGTTGCTATTGCAGAACTGGCTGTCAATATGGCGGTAACCGGGCTTGGCGTTACCAGCCGCGTGGCATATACGGATAAACAGGGGTACTACGAAGATCTGCTGCAACAGGCAAAAGAGGATAACGGAAATGACGGATTTTACCGGGTGGAGGACAGTGGGCGGAAAACCAAAAACGATGACAGCCTGTACGGATACCGTTCGGCAACCATATTTTCCTCCCTGATGAATCTGGATGTCAGCCATCTCTTCCAGAGCCTGTATATGGAGGGCGGAAAAAATTTCTACTGTTACAATGGTGCTTCCCCGCTTCCGTCAGCCATGTTTTCGGTGAAGTATATGCTTTCCTCTAATCCGGTGGATGAAAGTCCACTGCGGACACTTGTGGGAAGCAGCAATGGAAATTATCTTTATCGGAATAACTACTGCCTGCCACTTGGCTATATGATGAGCGAGAAGGCAATAAAAGGCTGGGAATCTTCCATGCTTGATAGGATCGGTTCCCTGAATTCCCTGGCACAGCAGCTGGGAGCAAAAGGAGACATGCTTTATCCGGCAACCTGTACACAGTCGCAGGCAGCCGGGGATACGACAATTGATATTTCCGAGGATGGATATTATTATGCGGATTATGTGACCTGCAATGCGGATTCCCTGACAGTATCAAGAGATGACGGATGGACGCAGCAGTATGGAAAGACCACCCACCGCTATCTGCTGGATCTGGGAGAGTGCAAAGCCGGAACAAAGGTCCATATTACCAATCTCAATGCAGAAACGATCGAATACCATGTGTACCGCCTGAATTTCAAGGCCATGTGCACTGCGTATGAGACGCTCAGCGAACAGACCATGTCACTCGAAAAAATGACAGATCGCAGGATCGTTGGAAGTATCGATGTCAGGCAGGCGGGAAGACTGATTCTGTCAGTGCCGGCAGATGAGGGCTGGAGTCTGTATGTAGACGGTAAAAAGACGAAAATAAAGCCTTTCGCGGATGCACTCATTGGTGTACACTTAAAAGAAGGAACGCATAAGATCGAGCTGCGTTATACCACACCGGGCGTACAGATCGGAGCTGTCATCAGCATAGCAGCACTTTTATTATTCCTGTTTAGTATGTGGATAAGATATAAGATAAGGGGGAAACATGGGGAAAAAATGCATCAGCATCGTCGTACCGATGTACAATGAGCAGGAATCTCTGCAAATCCTGTACCGGGAATTAAACCGTGTGACACAGGAGATGAAAAGCTACGATTTTGAATATGTATTTGTCAATGACGGATCAAAGGATACCACACTTGAGAAAATCAAAGAACTTGCGGCAGCGGATGCGAGAGTACACTATCTTTCCTTTTCGAGGAACTTTGGAAAAGAAGCGGCATTGCTGGCGGGACTGTCATATGCAAACGGTGATTATGTGACGACGATGGATGCGGATCTGCAGGATCCGCCATCGCTCTTGCCACAGATGGCTGCGATGTTAGAAGCCGGAGACTGTGACAATGTGGCAACCCGCCGGGTGAACCGGCAGGGAGAGCCAAAGATCCGTTCGTTTTTTGCACGCATGTTTTATAAAATTATGCGGAAACTTTCCCACATTGAGATTGCAGATGGGGCAAGGGATTACCGTCTGATGAACCGTGCAATGGTAGATTCCATTCTTTCCGTCAGCGAATACAACCGGTTTTCCAAGGGAATCTTTGCCTGGGTCGGATATGATACCAAATGGCTGGAATTTCAAAATGTAGAACGGTCTGCGGGAGAAACCAAGTGGAGTTTCTGGAAACTTGTGCGTTATTCGTTTGATGGGATTATCAATTTTTCGGATGTTCCGCTGAAGATTTCCTCGTATCTGGGGCTGGTGCTCACCGTGGTTTCTTTTATTGCAATCATCGCGGAAATCGTACGCGCATTGGTATTCGGGGATCCGGTTGCCGGCTGGCCGTCGCTGGTATGTATCGTGACATGCATTGGCGGAATCCAGCTGTTTTGTATGGGAATTATGGGACAGTATATTGCAAAAACCTATATGGAAGTCAAAAGACGTCCGCATTATATCATAAAGGAGAGTAACTGTACCCGGAACAAAAAGAACAACGCACAGAATTGACGCAGATATGCTTTTTCTATATAATGATACAGAAAGACTGCACTGCATTTGGGATGCCGCGCAGTCAGATCATAACAGGTGAGGAAGAATATGCGAAAGATAAAACGCTTTTTGAGTGCCCTGCTTTGTGGGGCAATTCTTATAACAGGAACACTTGCCGGAGTTAGTGTGCGTACAGATGCAGCAGCCAGTAGTTATGCCGTGCAGCTGCGTGCGGCAGGATTTCCGGATAGTTACATCCGTGCACTTTCCGCGCTTCACACAGCATATCCGCAGTGGCAGTTTCAGGCGGTTAAGACCGGGCTTGACTGGAATACCGTGGTCAGCAAAGAGAGCGTAAACGGAGTCAATCTTGTTCCGAAGACCGGAAATGACGCAACCAAATCCACCGCAGACGGTGCATATGATTGGACAACCAATGTGTGGACGGTCTATGACGGATCTTCATGGGTCGGTGCCAATTCTAAATATATCGCCTATTATTTAGATCCGCGGAATTTTCTCAATGAGACCGATATTTTTCAATTTGAAAGTTTAAGTTTCAGCAAGGTGCAGACCAGACAGGGAGTTTCTTCTATTCTGAAAGGAACCTTTATGGAGAATACGGTTGAGGACAGCGATGGATCTGCGCTGGATTATGCGCAGGCATTTATGGATATCGGTGAGGAAACCGGGGTCAGCCCGTATCATCTTGCATCCAGAGTGCGTCAGGAGCAGGGGTTAAAAGGAACCAGTTCCCTGATTTCCGGAACTTATAGCGGCTATAAGGGGTACTATAACTATTTTAATGTGGGGGCAGCGGGCATTACCTCCACACTGGTTATCAAAAACGGACTGGCATATGCAAAAAAAGCGGGATGGAATACCCGTTATGCAGCACTCGAAGGAGGAGCGAAAATTCTGGCGAAAAACTACATTGGCGTGGGCCAGGATACGTTGTATTTCCAGAAGTTTAATGTAGTGAATCAGAAGAATCTGTACAGCCACCAGTATATGGCAAACCTTGCGGCTGCTTACAACGAGGGCAGAAAGCTTGGACAGGGGTATGCGGACAAGCAGCAGGCATTTGTATTCCGTATTCCGGTTTATTCCGGTATGCCGGCATCTGCAGTGACATTTACAGCCAGTGGAAATCCGAATAACTATCTGAAATCGCTCAGCGTAACCGGACAGACACTGACACCGGTATTTCGCGGAGACACGACTTCGTATTCCCTCGTCGTGGACAGCAAAGTTTCCACCGTTACCATAAGTGCATCACCGGTAGCTGCGAAATCTTCTGTGACGGGAACCGGTACCAAAAAACTTCAGACGGGAACCAATACGTGTAAAGTTACCTGCAAATCGGAGAGCGGAGCATCCAAAACCTATACGCTTACCATTGTAAAGAAAGCTGGTGCAGCGGCAGAGACCGAGAAGACTTCCGTGACTTCGAAAACATATCAGTTGAAAAACAAAATGGTTACGGGGATTGCGCCGGGAACAAAGGCGGCAACATTTTTGAAAAAATTTAAAGTGACCGCGGGAACGGTCAAACTGTTCAGTGCATCCAAAAAGAGTGTTACCGGAATCGTTTCAACCGGCAATGTTCTGCAGGTGTATGACAGCAAAAACAAGAAAGTTTCTTCCTATACGCTTGTGATTTATGGAGATGTAAACGGAGATGGAAAGATCAACAAAACAGATCTGAACCGTTTGAACAGGCATCTGAATGGTACCCAAAAGCTTACCAGATGTTATCTTAAGGCCGCAGATACAAACCGCAAAAAAGACGGGGTCAATGTGCTTGATCTGGTATATCTGAACAAACATCTTCAGGGGAAGATCACCATTGGGCAGTAAAAGAAAGGCAGAACATATGAGACAAAAAAGCAAAGCAAAAGGAAAACGGATACTGGGATTGGTACTGGCACTGGTATTTCTGATCAGTTGTATCATGACACCGGATGTGCATGCACAGGCGGAGAGCATGATCATTGCTTTAAGCGCCAGATCCGTGAAAATAGGAGATACTCTGGCAGTGACAGTGACACTTCCGGCAGGGGTGACGGGAACGGTAAATCTGACATATTCCAAAGATCTTTTTACTTATCAGTCAGCAACAGCGGAAACCAGTGTAAATGCAGGCACGGTTTCTATGACTCTGGGAAGTTACGGTTCCGGAAACAAACGTGCAAGCGGAACTGTTAAATTTAAAGCAGATGCGGCGGGAACTGCAAGTTTTGCCGCATCCGCACCATCTGCGGGCAATCAGGAAGGGGACCGTGTGGATGTGGGAGGTGCAAGTGTATCTGTAGCTGTTGAAAATTCGGCAGCGGCAGCAGATGACAAATCAAAAGACAATACGCTGGCATCCCTGACGATTTCCGAAGGAACCCTTTCTCCGGAATTTCAGTCGAAAGTTACCGAATATCAGGCAAAAGTGGGAGATCAGGTGACATCGCTGGCAGTCAGCGCACAGCCAAATGATGCTAAGGCATCTGTGATCTCGGTCAGTGGGGCAGACAAACTGAAAACCGGTGTAAATAAAGTACAGATCGTCGTGCAGGCGGAAAATGGTGTGAAAAAGACCTATACCATTCAGGTGACCAGAGGAGCTGCGCAGCAGGAATCACAGGATACACAGCAAAAAGGAGAGACACAGGCTCCGGCAGACGCGCAGCAGTATTTTACGATTGACGGAACAAATCTCTATCTGACAGACAGTATTCCGGATCGCTATGTTTTGGATGGCTTTGTCAAAGATACAGTGACTTTGTGGGAAAATCAGTATCCGTGCATGCGCAAAGACGGAATAGACACACCGCTGAGACTTTTGTATCTGGTGGATGAAAACGGACAAAACGGTGCTTTGTATATGCTGGATCTGGATGATCCGGAAGAAATTTATCCGTTTGTATGTATGAACTATAACCAGTATAAGCATACCATAGGGGAAGAGACAACATCTGCAGAAGCTTCTACCCAGGAAGGGGAAATGGGCCTGTTCCAGAGTACGGAAAGCCAGATGCGGCTGATTCTCTGTGCGTTCGTTGTGGTTGTACTGATTCTTCTGATTATCATAGTGGTTCTGATCGTCAAAAGAAAAAAAGATGATGACGATCCTTATGATGATTTTTATGACGATGATGATGACGACGATGAGGATTACGATGATCCGGACGATGAAAAACTGTATGAAACGGATGATCCGGATGACACCGGGATATCCAAGCGTTACGGAAAGGAAACATTCCGCAGAAAAGGCGGATTTATGCATAAACTGTTAGAGGGTATTGAGGATGATCTAGAGGATGACCTGGATGATCTGGAGGATGACCTGGATGATCCGGAAGAAGATACCGATGACAGGGAAAAAGAGCGGGAGAAGCGAGAGGACCATTACCGGGATGCAGATGATGAAGATATCATGCTGCAGAAAGAACTGGCAGAAGAAGTTCGAAGCTCCATGCTCGGAAGAAAGAAGAAAACAACCAAAAAAGATACCGATGACGATATCGAATTTATTGATTTGTAGAATTGTAGAATTGTAACAGGAGGTATAAATTTTGATTCCATATACAGATAAGGCGAAAAAAGCTCTGAATTATGCGAACCGCCTTTCCCGTTCGTCCGGCTGCAACTATGTCGGAACCGAACATATTCTGGCGGGGCTGCTCAAGGAAGGAACCGGTGTAGCAGCAGAAGTACTGACAGCCAATAATGTGGAACTGGAAGCGCTGCTTAAGCTGATTGATGAACTGGTTGCGGCAGGTGAGGAGGTGACGGTGGCAGACCGTGACGGATATTCTCCGCGTACCCAGATGGTGCTGGATCGTGCCAGGGAGATGGCAGACCGTTTTGACAGTGAACGGATCGGAACCGAACACCTGCTGCTTGCCATCATAAAAGAGGGGGATTGTGCAGCTTCCCGGCTTTTAAATACAATGGGAGCCAACCCACAGAAACTTTTTGTGGATATTCTTGCTGCGATGGGAGAGGACCCGGCACAGTACCGGGAAGAAATCCAGCGTGGAAGAAATGAGGAGGCAACACTTACCCCTACGCTCGATCAGTATTCCCGCGATCTGACAGCTATGGCGCGGGCCGGACGGTTAGACCCGGTAATTGGCAGGGAAAAGGAAACCGAACGGGTGATCCAGATCCTGTGCCGCAGAGGCAAAAATAATCCGTGTCTGATCGGAGAGCCGGGTGTCGGTAAGACAGCGATCGTTGAAGGAATTGCACAGAGTCTGGTAAACGGAAACGTACCGGATATTGTGGCAGATAAACGTCTGGTATCTCTGGACATGTCCGGACTCGTTGCAAAATCCAAATACCGCGGGGAATTTGAAGACCGTATTAAAAAAGTGATAAATGAAGTGGAAACGGCTGGGAACGTGCTGCTGTTTATTGATGAACTGCACACGATTATTGGCGCAGGTGGAGCAGAAGGTGCACTGGATGCGTCTAATATTTTAAAACCGGCACTTGCACGCGGAGATGTGCAGGTGATCGGTGCAACCACGATCGAAGAGTATCGCAAGTATATTGAAAAAGACGCAGCACTCGAGCGGCGGTTCCAGCCGGTACAGGTGGAGGAACCGACAGAGGAAGAATCCATTGAGATTTTAAAAGGGCTGCGAAAGCTGTATGAAAAGCATCATCATGTGCAGATTACGGATGAGGGAGTGGAAGCATCCGTGCGTTTATCTGCCCGTTATGTCAATGACCGTTTTCTGCCGGATAAGGCGATTGATCTGATGGACGAGGCAGCTGCTAAGGCGCGGCTGGGAATGATGCACGGTTCTGACGATATGATGCAGTTAAACCGCGAGATCCATCAGACGGAACTGGATATGGAACATGCGCTGCAGGAGGGAGATATCGAGAAAGCCCGCACATGGAAAGAGACACGGGAGAACCTGCAGGCATCCAGGGAAAAACTCGAAAAAAAGAACCGCCGCGTATCCAAAAACAAAGTTCCGGTGGTGGGCGAAAATGAGATTGCCGATGTGGTGGCTGGATGGACAAAGATTCCGGTCAGCCGTCTGACAGAAAGCGAGGCATCCCGTCTGCAGAAACTGGAAGAAACACTGCACAAGCGCGTGATTGGACAGGAAGAAGCGGTATCTGCAGTTTCCAAGGCTGTCCGCCGTGGTCGCGTGGGACTCAAAGACCCGAAGCGTCCGATCGGTTCGTTCCTGTTTTTGGGACCAACCGGTGTCGGAAAGACGGAAGTTTCCAAAGCACTGGCAGAGGCTGTGTTTGGCAACGAGGAATCCATGATCCGGGTAGATATGTCGGAGTATATGGAAAAGCATAGTGTATCTAAAATGATTGGCTCCCCGCCAGGATATGTGGGCCATGAGGATGGGGGCCAGCTTTCTGAAAAAGTCCGCAGAAATCCGTTTTCTGTGATTTTGTTTGATGAAATTGAAAAAGCCCATCCGGATGTGTTTAACATCTTACTTCAGGTGCTGGATGACGGGCATATTACAGATTCCCAGGGACGCAAAGTAGATTTCAAGAATACCATTATCATCATGACCAGTAATGCGGGCGCACAGTCGATCATCGAGCCGAAGAAGCTTGGCTTTGGTGCAAAAGAAGATGAAAAGCAGGATCACGAGCGGATGAAAGCCAGCGTGATGGAAGAAGTCAAACGTATTTTTAAACCGGAGTTTTTAAACCGTATTGATGAGACAATTGTATTCCGTGCGCTGAACAAAGACGATATGAAAAAAATCATCGGCATTATGGTGCGTGATTTACAGAAACGCTGTAAGGAACAGTTACAGATCGATCTGGTGGTACGGGAAGCTGCAAAGGAATTTATTGTTGAAAAAGCGTATGACCGCAAATACGGCGCCAGACCTCTGCGCAGAAAACTGCAGGATGAGGTGGAAGACCGTTTGGCAGACGCACTGATCCGTGGAGAAATCCATGCGAAAGACCGTGTGATCGTGACGACGAAGAACAAGGAAATCATTGTATCAAAAGATAAAAAGTGATATAATTTAAGAACCAAATAATCAACCACACAGGAGGAAAAATCATGGCTGCAATCAGTGAATTAATTCGTACGGAAGGAAACGGAACCCTTAGTTTCGGCGATTACACTCTGGGAGCGAAAGCAAAGCTTGATAACTACGAATTTCATGGAGATAAATACAAAGTAAAAACGTTCAAGGAGATTACAAAACTGGAGCGTAACGGACTGTTTGTATATGAATCTGTACCGGGTACAGCTGTCACCAATTTTACAGAGGATGAGAATACTGTCAGCTTTACGGTAGAGGGACCGGAAGATGCACAGATCACATTGGAGCTGGCAGAAGAGACAGAGTACGAGATTGATATCGATGGCAAGTCTGCAGGAACAATGAAGACCAATCTTGGGGGCAAATTAAGCCTGAGCGTAGAATTAGAAGGAGCAGATGCGGTAGCAATCCGCGTAGAAAAGAGATAATATATGGCAAAAGCAAAAACCAGTGCGTTTTTTTGCCAGAATTGCGGATATGAATCATCCAAATGGATGGGCCAGTGTCCGGCATGCAGAGAGTGGAACACGTTCGTAGAGGAACTGGTGGACCGGAAAGCACTCAGTACTTCCGGAAAAATAAAACCAGTGACAGAAGCGAAACCTGTTCCGCTTTCTGCAATAAAGACATCGGATGAGGAGCGGATTTCCACATCCATGCCGGAGCTGGATCGTGTATTGGGCGGGGGAGTTGTAAAAGGCTCCCTCGTTCTGGTTGGAGGAGATCCGGGAATCGGTAAATCAACGCTTTTATTACAAGTCTGCCGGAACCTGTCCGGGCAGAATCTTTCGGTACTGTATGTGTCCGGGGAAGAGTCCCTGCAGCAGATCAAACTGCGTGCAGAGCGGATTGGCACGTTCAGTGATCATCTGGAACTGTTGTGTGAGACCAGTCTGGACACCATACGCACGGTAATTGAACGGAATAAGCCACAGATTGTGGTGATCGACAGTATCCAGACCATGTATAACGAAAACGTTTCCTCGGCGCCTGGCAGCGTGTCACAGGTGCGTGAGTCTACAGGTGTTCTTATGCAGATCGCAAAAGGAATGGATATCTCGATCTTTATTGTTGGGCATGTGACAAAGGAAGGGGTCGTGGCAGGTCCACGTGTACTGGAACATATGGTGGATACGGTTCTTTATTTTGAAGGAGACCGTCATGAAAGCTACCGGATTCTGCGTGGCGTGAAGAACCGTTTTGGCTCCACGAACGAGATCGGTGTTTTTGAGATGCGCACAGAGGGACTGGTTGAGGTGGAGAATCCGTCCGAGTATATGCTCAGCGGCAAACCAAAGGATGCTTCCGGTTCTGTCGTGGCATGTTCCATCGAGGGTACCCGTCCGATTCTTTTGGAAATTCAGGCGCTGATCTGTCACAGCTATTTCAACAATCCGAGGAGAACTGCGACCGGAACGGACTTTAACCGCGTGAATCTGCTGATGGCAGTTTTGGAAAAACGTATTGGAATGCAGTTGTCGGATTGTGATGCTTATGTAAATATCGCGGGCGGAATCCGTATGAATGAACCAGCAATTGATCTGGGAATTGTGCTTGCCATTATGTCAAGCAAACTGGATCTGACGATTGATGAGAAGACCATCTGTTTTGGCGAGGTGGGATTAAGCGGGGAAGTGCGTGGTGTAAGCATGGCAGAACAACGTGTGGCAGAGGCAGCCAAACTCGGTTTTGAAGTATGCATTCTGCCAAAAGTATCCCTTCCTTCTGTAGGGAAGAAGTATGCAATGAAGCTAATCGGGGTGGCAAATGTCAGGGAGGCACTGGATGCAATTCAGGCATAGGCTATGTGATATGAATTTCTTGTATTGTGTGAAAAATAAAAAGCATGATATAACAATTTTAGAATACAACATAAATTGTCTGAATATAATTTAATTTGTAATTTCTGATTGACAAAATTCGAGCTGGGTGGTATTATAACAAAGCTGACTCGTGCAGAGCAGTTCTGATCGGATAAAGCCAAGTGATATTGAGCTCCGACAGAATAAATTGCCGAGAAAAAAGTTGTTGACAAAAAGCGACAGACGTGATAAGATATCAGAGCTGCCGCGAAAGAACGACAACAAAGAAAAAATAAAAAAGTTGTTGACAACGACTTGAAGATATGATAAAATATACAAGCTGTTGGAAATAACAACAACGAACATTGATAACTGAACAGTGAAAAACCTTGAAAGATTTTGAGAATAATTCAAGAACGCTTCTATAAAGAAGCAACCTTAAAACAGTAAATCAGGACATTGTTTCTGATTAAAAGCCAGATTTAATTCTGGCAGGACAAAACTTTTTAACATGAGAGTTTGATCCTGGCTCAGGATGAACGCTGGCGGCGTGCTTAACACATGCA
>ENA-OYXZ01000860-OYXZ01000860.1-human-gut-metagenome-genome-assembly--contig:-NODE-860-length-12406-cov-4.772650_pt1 | contig 12406 bp, 9 predicted proteins | sample MGYA00243975_ERZ653432 | MGnify/ENA primary metagenome ERZ653432 (study PRJEB26926, sample SAMN06164954) | human gut metagenome | biome: ENVO:00009003; feature: ENVO:2100002; material: ENVO:00002003...
CCTCCGCCTGGCATACCGCTGGAGCCTTTCGCTCGCCGCTTCGGGCGGGCGGTACAAATATATCCGCAACCCGCGCGTCACGGTCATCTCCGACGTCGACAATTCGGCCGTCGACACCCGTGCCGAAAGCCACATGGGCGGTTGTACGCTCGGTGCCGCACCCCAGCTTACGGCTTGCGCCGAACTCTCATATTTCGGCCCCCGGGGATGGGGTTTCCGCGCCTCGGCGGGATATGCGGGGCTGCGTTACGTCGAGCCTGTGCCCCTGCGCCGTACGGCACGCATCGCGCGGCAGGGCGGCATCACGCGGGAGATGTTCGATGCCTTCACGCACCAGGAGCGCCTCGGCGACGCCTTCACGTTCGACGCCTCGCTTTTCAAATCCTTCTATTTCGGCCGTTCGCGGCTGACTGCTTCGCTCATGCTGCGCAACCTGCTGGGCGATGCCGATACGGTTTACAGCGGTTACGAGTCGCTGCGCGTCCGGCGTATCCGTTCGGGCGACGCCCTCTATTTCGCACCCCACGCCACGCGCTATACCTATGCCTATCCGCGTTCGTTCTATCTTACGATCTCTTATAAATTTTGACCCGGAAGTGAAAAATAGCCGGAATATTTTGCTGTTCCGGATAAAATCCGTAAATTAAAAGGCAAAAAACCTAAAAAACTTCAAGCCTTATGATTATCGGTATTCCCAAAGAGATCAAGAACAACGAGAATCGCGTTGCCCTTACCCCCGCAGGCGCCCAGGAGCTCGTCAAACGGGGCCACACGGTTTATGTGCAGGCTACGGCCGGTGTGAACAGCGGTTTTGCCGACGAGGCCTATACGGCGGTAGGGGCGGAGATCCTTCCCACGATCGGGGATGTCTATGCCCGTGCCGAAATGATCGTCAAGGTCAAGGAGCCCATCGCCCCCGAGTACAAGCTGATCCGCAAAGACCAGCTGGTCTTCACGTTTTTCCATTTCGCCAGCAGCGAACCCCTTACCCGCGCCATGATCGACAGCGGGGCGGTATGCTGCGCCTACGAGACCGTCGAACGTGCCGACCGCTCGCTGCCGCTGCTGATCCCGATGTCCGAGGTCGCAGGCCGTATGTCCACGCAGGAAGGGCGTTATTTCCTCGAAAAACCCCGCGGCGGCAAAGGCAAGCTGCTGGGCGGCGTACCGGGGGTGAAACCCGCCAAGGTCTTCGTCATCGGTGCCGGCGTGGTCGGCACGGCCGCGGCGCGTACGGCTGCCGGGACGGGGGCCGACGTGACGATCTGCGACATTTCGCTGCAACGCCTCACCTACCTGGCCGACGTGATGCCCAAGAACGTCAAGACCCTGATGTCTTCGGAATACAATATCCGCGAAGAGCTCAAACATGCCGACCTGGTGATCGGCTCGGTGCTGATCCCCGGCGCCAAGGCCCCGAAGCTCGTTACGCGCGACATGCTCCGGGAGATGGAGCCCGGCTCGGTGATGGTCGACGTGGCCATCGACCAGGGCGGCTGCTTCGAGACCTCGCGTCCCACGACGCACGAAGACCCCGTTTACTATGTCGACGGTATCCTCCATTATTGCGTGGCCAACATTCCCGGCGCCGTGCCCTATTCCTCGACGCTTGCGCTCACCAACGCCACGCTTCCCTACGTCGTCCAGCTCGCCGACAAGGGCTGGCGCCGTGCCTGCAAGGAAAACCGCGAACTGGAACTGGGGCTCAACATCGTGCAGGGCAAAGTGGTCTACCGGCCCGTCGCCGAGGCCTGGGGGCTTCCCTGCGAGCCGCTGGCGCTGTAACGCCGTCGCCGGCTTTCCTGCCCGCAGCGGGTTCTCTTGCGGAGATGCCGACTTGGCGTTTACGCCGAATAAAAAGCGGGTGGTCTGTATTCCACCCGCTTTTTTCGTATATTTGGACGATGATCCGGAAATTGCTGCTCATACTCCGCTTTTATTATTCGGCCATGTTCTTTTTTTGCATGGCCGTGAGTATCGGGTTCGCATGGGTGGTCTCCAACCACGGCCCGACAATCATCCCGTGGTGTCTGTTAGGCAAGGCGGCGGTCTATCCGCTTTATCTCTATGTCTGGATCGTCCAGCGTTACGGTGACGAGTTTTTCTACTACCGCAACCTCGGCGTGCGGCGCCGCGAACTGCTGGGCGTGAGTTGCGGCGTGGACTTTATCCTGTGTTATGTGTTATTGAAACTGACGGCCGCCTTCCTTTATGAACCCCTCTGAGAAACATATCCTCGAGATCGACTCCGTGGAGTTGTCGTTCGGCGACCGGCGCATCCTTTCGGGAGTGTACCTCGCCGTCGAAACGGGCGGTGTTACGGCGGTGCTCGGCCGTAACGGGTGCGGCAAGAGCTGCCTGATGAAGATACTGTGCGGTTCGCTGCGGGCGGATTTCCGGTCGATGCGCATCGACGGGGTATGGCATGACCGTTTCCGGGCCGACGAGGTGCGTTACCTCGCGCAGCAGGGTTTTATCCCGGGCTGGCTGACCGTCGACCGGGTGCTGCGCGATTTCGGGTTGCCGTGGGACGACCTGCTGGCATGGTTCCCGTTGTTCGGCAAACTGCGCGGTACGAAGATCCGCGCCCTGTCGGGCGGCGAGCGGCGTATTCTGGAATCCTACCTGATTCTGCGCAGTCCGACGCAATTCGTCATGCTCGACGAACCTTTTTCGCAGGTTGCCCCGCTGCATGTGTCGACGCTCAAGGCGCTGATCCGGCAGGAAAAATCTTCGAAAGGCATTCTCCTGACCGACCATATGCACCGCCATGTGACGGATATCGCCGACCGCCTCTACGTGCTGGCCGACGGCCAGACCCACCTTATCCGCGGCGGGGAGGATCTGGTGCGCTACGGATACCTCGCACACCTGTAATGTTTTTCCGGGAACTTATCCCGTGATCCATTTTTTGAACTCCGCAGCCCGGTTCTTGCTCAGGAATACGGGCTCGGGCGTCTCGGTTCCATCGAAACCAGCAGGCGGCTGTTCGACCATACGACGATGCTTGTGATGTGCTCCCTGGCGACGACGTATTGTTTGTTGACCCGGCAGAATGCCCGGGGATCCATGTCGTCGCAGATGCTCTCCAGCGTCCTGTTGTAGGCATAGTTGCTACCATCGGCGAGGTATACCCTCGACGTCTCCTTGGTCGAATAGAAAAAGGCGATTTTCTCCGTCGGGATCGGCAGCAGTTTGTCCTTGTAGGCCACCAGGATGTTCCTGCGGGAATTCGTCCGCTGGCAGGAAATCATTTCATACAACTTCTCGATATCCGGGAGTACCTGCGGCCGGCTGAGCTTCCGGTATTTTTCCAGTGCGCGTTTCACCTCGTCGATGGCGAGCGGTTTGAGCAGATAGTCCACGGCGTTGACCCTGAAGGCATGGATGGCGTACTCGTCGTAGGCGGTCGTGAAGATCACGGGCGCCTCGACGGCCGTCCGCTTGAATATCTCGAAAGCCGAACCGTCGGACAGATGGATGTCCATGAAAATCAGATCCGGGGCGGGGTTCTTTTCCAGCCATGCGACGCTTTGCATGACACTCTCCGTCGTGCCCGCTATCCGGATGTCCGGGGCCGATTCCGCGAGGATGCTCCTCAGGTCGTCGAGGGCCCCCATTTCGTCTTCTATGATCAGTACCCTCATCGCGTATGCTTTATGTTCATCTTGACCATCGGCAGGAACACCCGGAACATCCCGTCACCCCCCCCCTCGGTTTTCTCGATGCGTATTTCCTTACCCAGCAGCAGCCTGTACCTGTTGCTCAGGTTGGTCAACCCGATGCCGTTCGATTCGGGCGGCGTGAGCTTCGGATAGACCGGGTTGGCGATCACCAGTTCGTTGTTGTCGTTGAACGAGATCGTGATCCGCATGTGGTGCTCGCTGTCGATGACGTTGTGTTTGACGATATTTTCGAACAGCGGCAGCAGCGAAAGGCTGGGCATGCGCATGTTCAGCGCCTGCTGCGGGATGTCGACCTCGCAGGTGTAGCTTTCGGCGAAGCGTACGTCCATCAGTTGCTTGTACGAATTTATGAAATTCAGCTCCTCGCCCAGGGTCGTCAGCGACGACTCCTTGAAGCGGATGATGTACCGGAATATGCCCGACAGGTTGCCGATGTATTCGAGGCTTTCCTGTTTCTTGTCGCCGCGTACGAGCGACGAGAGGTTGCTCAGTGCGTTGAAAAAGAAGTGGGGGCTTATCTGGTTGGCAATGGCGTTGTACTGGCTGCTGAGGTTCTCTATCCGGAGCATCTCGATCTCTTTTTCATGCCGGCGTTCCTTGTTGATCATCAGTACGATGCTGCCGATCAGTAGGCATATCGTATACGTGATGATCAGATACCCGACTTCGTCGTATCCCAGTGTGAGCCACGGTTTTTCGGACTGCAGCGATATGACCAGCATGGCCGTGAGGATAACTCCCGCGATGACGAGCGTGCCCAGCAGGCAACGTACCGGGAATGGGAACCGCCTGTTCAGGAATATTTCCAGCAGCAGGATGGTCGCCAGCCACAGGACGCAGAACCAGACGACCGATACGGTCGCCCGTTTCGACCACCAGGTGACCGTTACCAGCGTATTCCAGTATTGGCTCAGTTGGATCAGGAAAGCCGTCATCGGGACGGCCCACCGTGAACGCACAGCCTGTTCGAGATAGCCCATGTGTTTTCGTATGTATGAAGAAGGGGTGACGTTGCAGGCAAAAATAGTAAAAAAATGTCACATTCTGTCATTCCCTTTTATCGCCTTGTTTTTCCCGATTATCGGCCTTGTTCGCCTTTTTGGCGTGGTATGAGAACTTTATGGACGATTCGTAGCGATATTTACAAAAACCGATTCGTTCGTTCATACAGCCTTTTCTGGCAATCTTTTTCGGGCTGTATGGACTTTGAATCAGTAGGTTAATGAACTTTTGCAGCAAATTTTTCTAAACATTTTCAGCTATGAAGAAAAAACTACTTTTCTCAGCTTTTTTTGTCCTCGGGGCCGCTTTTGCAGGTTGCTCGGATGACGAAAAACCCGTGGATCCCGTTGCTTTGGCCGCACCCGTCCTGGCGGAAGACGCCGTAACGCAGGTATCGGTCGCCGTGACCTGGGATGCCGTGGAGAACGCCGCGTCCTACGCCTGTACGCTCGACGGCGCCGCAGGGACGATCGTGACGCAACCGTCGGTGCGCTTCGACGGACTGGAGCCCGGTCGCAGTTATACCGTCGAAGTAAAGGCCGTCGCGGGGCAGGAGCAGTACCTGGATTCGGAGTGCGCACGAATCACCCTGACGACCCTGCCGGCCACACAGCTGGCGGCCCCTGTCCTCTCGGCGGGCGACGCCACGGAGAATTCCGCGACAGTCGTGTGGGAAGCCGTTCCCGATGCGGCATCCTATGTATATACGGTCGATGGCGGTGAGGAGCTGACCGTTACGGGGTTGTCTGCAGTCGTGACCGGGCTGGAATCCGGTATGCCGGCTACCGTGCGTGTGAAAGCCGTTTCCGGACAGGTGCAGTTCCTCGATTCCGAATTCGCCGAGCTGACGGTCGCTGCTGCCCTGGAACAGAACCCCTTTACGCTTTCGGTTGCCCAGGCCGGGATGAACAGCATTTCCGGATCCGTATCTCCCAAAAGCAAGACGCGAACCTACTACTGCGGTTATGCCCTGAAGTCCGACTTCGACAAATACGCTTCGACGGAGGAATTTATCGGGTCGGTGCGCCGCAAGCTCAGCGCTTCGGCCCTGATCGCGGGCGTCAGCTTCGAGGAGTATCTTGCCGCCCAACTCGTACAGGGTGACCACCCCTTCGAATTTACCGGGCTGAAACCCGAAACCGACTATGTCGTCTATGCAGTAGGGTGGTACGCCCCGGGCGACCTGCTCACGACCGTCCTCGTGTCGGCGCCCGCCACGACCCTTCCCGATGCGTCGGGCGAAGTGACGGTAACGTTCGAGAATGTCGCGTCCGACGGGTTTGATGTCGTCTGTACGCCCGATGCCGCCATCGAGAAATATTACGTCCATGTCACAAAGACCTCTTCGTTGGCTATGGAGGTATTGATGGCCGGGGGACTGGAGGCGTTCAAGAAGGAGGTGATGCCCGCCAAGGGCGAGTATACCGGGCCGCAGACCATCCGTAAGACCGGGCTGGCAGCCGGAACCTCCTATTCGGTCTGTGTGTTGGGGATCAGCAAGAGCGGCTCCGATTTCTGGATCGAGAAGACACAGAAGACCGAAAAGGCCGAATAAAAGATCACGTAAGAATTTCATAACCGATAAATACGAACAACAATGAAAAAGATCAGCAGAATTTTAATGTGTGCTTCCCTGTTGCTGGGTTTTGCCGCTTGCAGCGATTCCGATTCCGGTGACGACGGGGATAACAACGGGACGCAGCTCGCCGCACCCGTCCTCGCCCAGAGTTCGGTCGAGGAGACCGCTTTCACAGTGACGTGGCAGGCCGTCGAGCATGCAAATGTATATGCCTATTCGCTCGATGGCGGCGCTGAAGCGACCACGTCCGAAACCTCCGCCCGTTTGAGCGGCCTGAATCCGGGAACGGAGTATACGGTCACCGTCAAGGCGCTCTCCTCCGACTCGAAGTATACCGCATCCGACGCAGCCCAGATCAAGGTGACCACGCTCGCAGAGGATACTTCCGGAATGATTCAGTCAGCCGAGTTCGACGCACTTGTCGGTTCATGGGCCGGCAAGCAGAGCGTCAAATACGCTACGGGATTTGATCCTGCTACGGGCGGGTTTTTCTTCACGACCGAGGAGTGGACATTCGATGTCGAAATCATGGCACAGGTCGGCTCGCGGAAATACCGCAAGGAGAACTATCTCATCTGCCTTGGCCTCGGGGACTTCGAGAAAGAGGGCAGTGCCCGAACCTACGAACAGCTGATCGAAGAGGGCTTTTCCGTAGCCCGGGCTCTCGAAGGCTTCGGCCCCAAGTGGTTTCTCAAACTCCTGGAGGACGGATCGATCGTCGTCGAAGCTACTACCAAGTTCAATGTCCTGAGCTGGTTCACCACCGATGAGCTTGGCCCGGTCTACCTGCTCGGCGGTGCCGATGACAAGGCTTTCTCCGATTGCGAATGCGAACTTCCCGTCACGGTCGCCGGCGACGAACTGCGTGTGGGGTCGACCGTGATCGCCGAGAAAACCTGGACACCGTCGCTGTTCCAGTGGCATCCCAAGCAGGGCGCTTATGCGCGCTACTGCCTCGGTGTGTCCGACATCGTGCTGACGCGTAAGAAATAAGCCTTCATCCGGCTGCTTCAAGGCCCGTGTCCCCGACACGGGCTTTTTTGATGCCCGGGCATTTCCAAATAAATCCGGCATCGCCCCGGCTTGCATTATCTTTAACCTTGTTTTAGACAGGCGGCGCCTCGGCAAAATGCAAGTAAACTTGCTTTTGCCCTCGGCTTGCACTATCTTTGCAACCTAAATAATCAAGGTATGGCAGGTTCGAACTTTGTAGATTACGTGAAGATATTTGCCCGTTCGGGACACGGAGGGGCCGGCTCGGCGCATTTCCGCCGTGAAAAATTCGTGGCTTTCGGCGGCCCCGACGGCGGTGACGGCGGCAAGGGCGGCAGCATCGTCCTGCAGGGCGACAGCCAGTACTGGACGCTTATCCACCTCAAATACCAGCGCCACCAGTTCGCCGAGGACGGGCAGTGCGGCTCGGGAGCCCGCTCGTCGGGCCGGGACGCCCGGGACATCGTCATCCCCGTGCCGCTGGGCACGGTCGCCCGGCGTGTGGTTGAACAGGAGGACGGCACCACGCTCACCGAAGATGTCGGCGAGGTGACGGCCGACGGCGAGCGGCTCGTGCTGCTCCGGGGCGGCCGGGGCGGTCTGGGCAACTGGCATTTCAAGAGCGCCACGAACCAGACGCCGCGCTATGCGCAGCCGGGCGAGGAGGGCGACGAAGGCACCTTCATCCTCGAACTGAAGGTCTTGGCCGACGTCGGGCTGGTCGGGTTCCCCAATGCGGGCAAGAGCACCTTGCTCTCGGTGGTCTCGGCTGCCAAACCCAAGATCGCCAACTATGCTTTCACCACGCTCGAACCCAACCTGGGCATCGTCGAGGTACGCGACCACAAGTCGTTCGTCATGGCCGACATTCCGGGTATCATCGAGGGGGCGCACGAGGGCCGCGGCCTGGGCACACGCTTCCTGCGCCATATCGAGCGCAACTCGGTGCTGCTGTTCATGATCCCGGCCGACAGCGACGACCTCAAACGCGATTATGCGGTTTTGCTGGGCGAGCTTACGCAGTACAACCCCGAACTGCTCGACAAGCAGCGGCTGCTGGCCATCACCAAATGCGACATGCTGGACGACGGACTGATCGAAGAGATGAAATCCCACCTGCCCGAAGGCGTCCCGTCGGTGTTTATCTCGTCGGTTTCGGGGCTGAATATCCCCCGCTTGAAGGACATGCTGTGGGACGCGCTGCAACAGTAGCGAAATCCACCTCGCGGTTGGCGATGCGGAGCGTGTATTTCCCGTTGAAATAGTCGATTATCCCATATACGGAGCCTGTGCCCTGCGGTACGGGCTCCGTGGCATAGGTGCACGTACCTGCCGTGCGGACGATGAATTCCCGTCCCGTGTGATCCGCGATCCGCCGTTCGGTCGTCGCGGGGCGTCCGGTCTCGGGATCGGGGTCGCACCAGTTGCCCTGCTGCACGAACCGTACCCCTTCGAAATGCACGTAGGTGTCGGTATGCCGCATGTCTACCTCCCCGAACGTGAACGTCCGAGGCCGTAGGGGCCTGGTTTCCGCCTGCTTCCGCCGCAGGTACAGCGCCGCCTCCGCCTGGGGTATCCTCCCCGGCCCGGCATATTCGTCCGTGGGGCGCGTGCCGAGCATTACCTTGCCGCCGTAGTCGCACAGGAACAGCCCGTTGCAATGGATCGTGACCGCCGTGCCGACCGGGTAGTCGACGTAGAGTTCCGTGGCGTCCACGGCTATCGAAATCCCGCCGCTCGTGTCTTCGACGACCAGCGTTTTGTAGAATTCTCCGTAGAGGTCGTTGCCCGTCACCACGCCTTCGATCGTGATGTCCTCCGTGACGGCGGCCTGTGCTCCCGTGCAACGCGATTTGAGCGCAGCGATCGTGACCGTCCCCTGCGGCGTGTCGTCGTCGAATTCCAGCCCCGACGCCTTGTCGCACCCGGCGAGGGCCGTCAGCGCCAGCACGACGGACACGGCCGTGCGGAGTGCCGTGCGGGATATCGCCGGGAGCCGGTTAACGGGTCCAATCGTTTTCATCGCGCAGTTTGAGAATGTAACGCCCTTCCCCGGTGGCGTCGTATTGCAGGATTCCCGTGAGCGTACAGCGGCCGACGGGTACCTCGTCGTCCGCAAACCGGGCGTAGCTGCGTACATAGGTGTAGACCGCCGCGCCTGTGTCGTCCGTGAAACGCTTGTATCCGGCCCATGTCCCGGGCGTAAGGTCTTCCGGGGTGTAGCTTAGCGCCCCGATCCGTACCAGCGTGCCGCATCGCTCCGGCGTCAGTTCGCCGGGCGACAGCAGGGTAGGGGCAATGGGTTCCAGCGCCTCCCCGTTGCGGGTCACCGCTGCGTCCAGCGCCGCTTTCGACCCTATGTAATCGGTCGCGAAACCGCTTCCTGCGGCGGGCATCCGCCCGGCCTGCAATACCCCGTGGCTTTCGCCCAGCGCCAGGCCCCTGAGCCTGAGCGTGACCTGGCAGCCCTCCGGGAAATCGTTGTGCAGGTGGTCTATGCCCGCCATGACCTCTATCCCCGCTCCGTCCTCTTCGATGCAGAACGTGCGGTAGAAATTCTCGTCGTAATCGCTGGTGGTTACGCGCCCCGACACCACGATGTCCCCCGTGACGGGGAAGGTCGTCCCGGCGAATTTCTCACGCAGCTGCCGGATGGTCGCCGTGACGGGCTCGGGCGTGGCGTCGTCGCCGCGTTCCCCGAACCGGGAGTCGTAACACCCCGCCGCGAGCAGGGCCACGCAGAGCAGCGGCAACAGTCGCATAGGGTTATTGTTCGATGCGTGAATCCTTCAGACCGAGGAAATAGAGGATGCCGTCCAAGCCGATGGTCGAGATGGACTGCCGTGCCGTGGCCTTCACCTTGGGTTTGGCATGGAATGCGATGCCCAGGCCCGCGAGGTTGAGCATCGGCAGGTCGTTGGCGCCGTCGCCGACTGCCACCGACTGGGCGATGTTGATCTCCTCGAACTGGCACAGCAGGCGCAGCAGTTCGGCCTTGCGGCGCCCGTCGACCACCTCGCCGACATAGCGCCCCGTGAGCTTGCCCTGCTCGATCTCCAGCTCGTTGGCATATACGTAGTCGAATCCGTATTTCTGGCGCAGGTAGTTGCCGAAATAGGTGAACCCGCCCGAGAGGATCGCCGTTTTATAGCCCACACGCTTGAGGATCGTCATCATGCGCTCCAGCCCTTCGGTGATGGGCAGGTTACGGGCTATTTCCTCCATGACCGAGACGTCGAGCCCCTTGAGCAGGGCCACGCGCTCGGTGAAGCTTTCGCGGAAGTCGATCTCGCCCCGCATGGCGCGCGCCGTGATCTCGCGCACCGCATCGCCCACGCCGGCACGCTCGGCCAGTTCGTCGATCACCTCGGTCTCGATCAGCGTCGAATCCATGTCGAAGCAGATCAGGCGGCGGCTGCGGCGGTAGATGTCGTCTTTCTGGAACGAAACGTCGAGCCCGATCTCCGACAGATTCATGAACCCCTCCTGCATCGTGCTGCGCTCCTCGTCGGTGAGCGACCCGCGCACCGAAAGTTCGATGCACGATTTGGCCGCACGGTCGTCCTCGCTGAGCGGGATGCGGCCCGTCAGGCGCTTTATGGCGTCGATATTCAGCCCGTGCTGTGCCACCACGCGTGTCACTTCGGCGATATGGCGTGCCGTGACCGTACGTCCCAGGAGGGTGATGATATAGCGGTTCTTGCCCTGCCGGCCGACCCAGTTGTCGTAGTTCTGTTCCGAAATGGGAGTGAAACGGATCATCACGCCCAGCTCCGATGCCTTGAACAACAGCTCCTTCATGATGTTGCCCGACTTGTCCGACGTGGTCTTGAACAGGATGCCCAGCGTCAGCGACTGGTGGATGTTGGCCTGGCCTATGTCGAGGATGAAGGCGTCGTAGCGCGCGAGTATTTCGGTGAGCGAAGAGGTCATGCCCGGCTTGTCCTCGCCGGAGATGTTTATCTGGATGATTTCGACGTTGTTTTGCATCGTGTAGCGTTTTTCCTTTTTTTCTTTTCCGTAAATTCATAGACAAAGTTAGTAAACTTCTCTTTTTTTTGGTTATTTTTGCAGACAAACTTTATTCCCGGTTTATGTGGCCTCTTTTTTTAGGAACCGAGACGCCCGCGCCGCTGATGCTGCCCGACAGTGTGCAGAAAGCCCATTTCGCGGAGACCGTCCATAAAATTGCGAACCTCGATTTCGAGACCGTATTGCAGAACCTCCTCTCCGAGTCGGTCTGGATACTGCTGAAAATCCTCCTCGCGCTGGCGATCTATTTCGTCGGCCGCTGGATCCTGCGGCGCATCGTCAGGCTGCTCGACCTGGCGCTGGAACACCGCCGTGTCGATATTTCGCTGCGGTCGTTCATGCGCAACACCGTGCGCGTGATCTTCACGCTGCTGCTGGTGCTGATCGTCGTCTCGACGCTGGGCGTCAACGTCACGTCGCTCATCGCCGTCTTCTCCGCCGCCACGCTGGCCATCGGTATGGCCCTGAGCGGAACGGCACAGAACTTCGCGGGCGGCGTGATGATCCTGCTCATGAAACCTTACCGTGTCGGCGACTACATCTCGGCACAGGGGCAGTCGGGCACCGTGCGCGAGATCAAACTCTTCTCGACAGTCATCACTACGGCCGACAACCAGACAATTTACATTCCGAACAACTCGATCGCCACGGCCATCATCGACAATTATTCCACGTCCGATACCCGCCGTGTGGACTGGACGATCGGCATTTCGTACGGCGACGACGTGGATACGGCGCGTGCGGCGATCCTCGCCATCCTTGCCGCCGACAACCGCGTGCTGGGCGACCCTGCGCCCGTGGTGTGGGTCGCGGCCCTTGCCGACAGCTCGGTCAACCTCTCTGCGCGAGCCTGGGTGAAGAACGGCGATTACTGGAATGTGTTCTTCGAAAACAACGAAAAATTCTACAAACAACTGCCCGAAAAGGGGATCAACTTCCCATTCCCGCAGATGGATGTGCATGTGAAAAACAATTAATCTGCCTATAAAATGAAAAAACTGCTTATCATGGCCGTGGCGGCATGCTGCCTGGCGGCTTGCAACAAGGAACTCGGCCCCGAGTATAACTGTCTCTTATACACATCTGACGCTGCCGACGATCGCATAAGTGTAGA